>Ga0123354_10000638_pt1 | contig 36878 bp, 53 predicted proteins | sample TergutLab28metaG_2_FD_97872 | JGI IMG/M metagenome (GOLD analysis project Ga0123354, IMG submission 97872) | Labiotermes labralis P4 segment gut microbial communities from Petit-Saut dam, French Guiana - Lab288 P4 | ecosystem: Host-associated > Arthropoda: Insects > Digestive system > Gut ... | reverse complement strand
GCACTTTTGAATTTATACCATAAGGTGGGTCAACTATTATAGCATCAATACTACTAGGTTCTAGTTCTTTCATTACGTTTAAGCAATCATCATTTATTAGTTTCATTTTTATACTCCTCTAGTAATTGTGAATCGGATACTTTAGAATTTAATCTATTGTATACGTGTTCATCATATAGTCCTGTGCGTACTAACATAAAGATTTGACAATACTGTTCTTGTCCTAGTCTTAGTATACGCTTACGACATTGTTCGTAGTTACCCATATTAAATGTTGGGTTATAAAATATAACTGTATCATAGTGTTGTAGGTTAAGCCCCTCACCCACACGCTCCTGGATAGCAATATCATCTTCGGCTAATACTATCTTTTGCAAGTCAGCCTTGAATGTATACACAACTATTACTTTGTGTCCCTGGGACTTAAGACTTGAATATAGATTGTTGAATGCATCTATCTTATATGTATCAATATCTACAACTTCTTTTGTGTCTGGGTGGTAGTACCAGCCATTACATACCTGACGAAGATAGCTGTGTTTTTGCAGAACACTTAATGCTTCATCTTCAAGTACACTTTGTTCTAGCTCATCTATTACTTGACACTTCTCACCATCAACTTCTACTATATTGAAATCGTAATCTTCATATTCGTGTGTATATATAAATGCGTGTTCATTTATCTTATCAAATAAATCTGTATCCTTTTTTAATGATACTGGTATAGGTATTTTCATATCACTGCCCCAGCGTGTTTCAACTAATAAGTCCCTGCAATGGTAATAATCCATTAGGAATTTATTTTTGTTTTGTTGTTTGAACATAGGTATGCCTAGACTGCGAGCCATACCCCACACATCAACATAACCATTAGGTGCCCACGTTCCTGTAAGCCCTAGCACTTTATCAAACTTACTAGCAATAAATTTAACACGCTTAGATATTTTTGTAGTGGGTGATTTAATTTTATGAACTTCATCTACGATAAGCATTGAATACTGTGACCAGTCTTCATCTACTATTTTTGTATTGTATAAGCTGCGTGTAGTTATTGTATTGTAGATGCCAAACTTCTTAGCTTCTTCTTCCCATACTTTATTCTTAACTACATTAGGTGGTGCGAGGATAAGTATCTTCCCGCCATTATCCCCCTCGCAAGATAAGGCGGTAAGAGTTTTCCCAAACCACACCCCATAAACAAAAACATCCTTTTGTTTTCTTTTGCCAGGAACATATTAACTGCATCTTCTTGATAACCTTTTAACATTGTATACCTCCTTTGGATAAAATAAAAGACCTACTATGAATATTATTAGTTAGATTTTTGTAGGTCTTGTTATTAGGTTGTTAGAGCAACCTGTGAATTTTTTTAGAAATGACCCCACCTTGATTGGGGCACCTTTCTTATATTTTATTGTAATATTATTATATCATCTTAGCCATATAATAGCAAGCAAACTGCAAGCTATTAACATAATGACACTTGCTTCACTATACGTTAACAAAATCTATCGTATCCTTTATATACTTTTTGACTTGACTTCTATATCCTGTAGGCATATCCAAATAGATAAGACAGTAGTCAATAGCCTTGATAACATCTTGTTCCTTTGTACCTTTATAGTTACAACGTGCCAAATATTTAATTACGTTACCAAGAATAAAACCCTCATACTGTTCTTGCGTTAACATATCACTTAGTAATTCAATAGTTTCTTTATCGTTTTGTTCATAATGACTACTGTTCATAATGTTGACAACCTGTGCAAGAATTATGCTTCTCTTTCATCTCTATTTTTTTGAACTCCTGCTCATAATAATCTAATAGTTCATTCTCTTTATTGATACGTGTTAGTAACCCCTCTACCTGTGATAGCATATCATCTACCAAATTCTTATGTATAATTATATTGTCTACTAGTTGTTCTTTTGACATTAGTAACTCAATCCTTTCTCTAATTCATATATTTGATTTTGTAATTCTTGTACTTTTGCTTTAATCTTTAAGTCGTTCTCTTCTGCTTCTATTTGTTCTATACCTAATTCTGATAATCCAAATAATATAAAACCTGGACAACTTTCATCAGGACCATAGAAACTTACACTAGTAATATCTATCTCAACATCACCATCACCCATTAGTATACAAAAGTTATCCTTGTCCATTATTTTAACCCCCTAAAAAATTTTTCTATCTGGTCGTTTAAATAACAACCTAGTTCATACATAAATACCATAAACATTATAAATATAAATATAGCAAGTATACCTGCTGGAACTATTAACCATTCCATTAACAATCAATCCAGCTATTGAATACTACTACATTACCTCTTCTATCCTGTAATGTCATTGTATAATGTATAGGTGATATAACTTTTGCAATATCACACGTTGTATCCTTAACTGCAGATAACATTGCATTAGATACTTCACCCTCTGGCATATACATATTTGTGAATATACCTTTGTCATTCTCTCCTGTACTAAAGTATAGATTAGGTGAAACACCTAAGGTCATTCGTTCTACTCTTACACACTCAGCACTATTACATACATTATTTTGTTGTTCTTTATTCCATTCCTTATACGTATTGCTACTACAACCTGTTAACAATAATACTAATCCTATAAATACTAATCCACGCTTCATCATAGTTCAATAGTACTTTTTACAATTCTGTACTGTCCCTCTCTTAATTGTTTTTGTGATATGTTATTACGTATGATAGCTGGGTCAACTTCAAACCAATCAGCTATCTGGTAAACATAACCTGAATAAATTACTTCATCATTATACTTTGTATCTACGATGTCATACATTGTGGTAGGATTTCTTCCCATTACTCTTCCTCCTTATACCAATCTTGAACTAGTTGACCTAGAATAAATTCTATATAACCCTCATTGTGGGGTTCAAAACTATGTGCACAAGCATAAGTTGTTTTCATTATTGAGTTTGAACCAAAATTTAACTTACTACATTTAACACCTTTATCTATTAAATCAACTTCACAATTCTTACACTGATAACAATACTTTTGTTCTTCTTCCTGCTTAGGTACTAAGCTTTCTACAATTGTTGTTAAGTCTGTAACGTTTTGTTCTAAGTCTCGAATCCTTTTTGACATATTATTTATATCACCATTAACTAAATCTCTTAAATCATTAATATATTCTACTAAGATATAATTTCTTTCTTTTTCATTCATTCTCTTAACTCCTTTGCTTTTAAAATCTTCTTCTAGATATTTATATATAAGTATTAGGTTAAATACTATAAGGACTAACCATAATACTATTGTCATAGCCCTAATTCCTTTGCCTTTCGTTTTAGTTTGTCTATTTCTTTTTTGTATTCTTTGCACAGGTTCTGGTTCTTTGTGCATAGTATCAAGTGATGCCACTTATCTATTTCTTTGTGTATACTAAGGAGCTTGCGTTCAAGCTCCACACGTTCGTTAAATGAATCCATTTTCTAAGTACCCCCTGAAGAATCCCTTTAATGTCTTACCATATGTAAATTCAATAAATCCATCAATATCATCTACATATAATAGATACTTGATTACTCCTAAATCTATATCAAGTTCACTTTCTTCCCACATATGAAGTATAATAGCTGTTTGAGTTACTTTAGCCCAGGATAAGTTACAAGTATTACATAACAACATTTCTATTTCGTGCTCCTTATCTTCAACCCTATCCATTATAATATCATCAAGAGCATCATATAAATCCTCTACTTCATTTATTTTTACTTTGCTCCAGTGTAATTCCTCTAACATTCTTTTTGTTAATCCATACATATTAGTTACCTCCTAGTTTTTTATCTATATTTTTTAGTAATGCTTCAATCCTTAATAAGATTAATGTTGTATCATTCATATTAATCATTTCCTTTCTTTGTTATGTATATAATAGCATATCAAGTTTACGTTGTCAACTAAGTCAATGAAAAAAATGCATAAAATTTTTTAAAGCCAACGTGGGCTATCTAACTTCCACGTCGACTTTAATATCTATATCGGGTAACTTAATTGTATTACACATTATATCTTCAATAATAACTTTGTATTCTTCTACTTTATCTTCACGTACATACAATAGAATACTATCGTGTACTGTTCCCACTAGGTAGAAGTCAATCATATATCTAGTATGTCTTGTTAGTGCTTGCAAGCTATTCAATAATATATCACTAGCTAAGCTTTGTACTGTGAAGTTCATAGCTGCACGTTCACAACCTTTTCTATTACTTGCATACTCATAGTTATCTACCTTATATTGTCTACCCATCATTGAGAATACACAATGTTTCTCAGCTAGTTTATTTGCTACATAGCTAGTGTATTGTTGTATCTCAGGATAAATCTTATGGAACTTCTTATGCAACTTATAGCTATCTATTAGCTCTACCTTAACACCATTGTTCAATAAGAATGTATGGAATGTTTGTGGGCTAGTACCATATAGTAATGAGAAGTTTGCTGTCTTACCAATAGTTCTCTGTTCTTTTGTGAAGTCTTTACCATAAAATTCCCTAGCTGTTACACTATGCAAATCTTCTCCTAAAGCAAATGCTTCAAGCATCTTATCAATTTGTGCAAGCTGTGCAACTACACGTAATTCTATCTGTGAATAATCAGCTTCAATTAGTTTGTAACCTTTAGGTGCTGTATATAAACCTTTAAGTTCTCTAGGTATTTGTTGAGCGTTAGGATTACTACAGCTGCATCTACCTGTACGTGTACCTACAACATTAAACTTAGGTTTAAAACTACCTAGTCCCTGCCACTTCAAAAGAAAATCATTTAGTAATTTATTTGCTTTGCGATACTCTAGCAAATCTCTAAGCCATTGTACTTCAGGATAACGCCTAAGCATTTCCATAACACTACCACTACTAGTAGACTTTGCACCTTTACCTGTAAGCTCCTTAATCTCTAAACCTAAGCGCTTTTCAATATGTTCTACTAATTGCTTACTAGAGTTCAAGTTAAGCTGCGAATTGCTATATAATAATTTGTTCTTTAAGCTTGATGCTTTAGCTGAATATGTATTGATAGCTTCTTGCAATGCTTCCTGGTCTAGATAGTAAGGTTGTAAATCATTGTTAAATATATTATATATGTCTGACAAGAAGTAAGCATAGTCCCATTGTATTTGGTTGAAATGTTCTACACAATAATTAACATAGTCTACACCATATATAACATCTTTTTTCATATACTCTTGCATAATGCTTTCAAGTAATAGTAATTGTTCCTTATCATATAGTTCCGGGTGTTTAAATACGTGGAACGTTTCTGCAATAGACTTAGCTCTTTTGCCTTGTGCATTAGTAAAGCCTAATGTTTCTTCATTGTAAGGTTGTATCTTTAAATCACGCTTCAGGATATGCTTAAGTCCTGTTAGCTTATCTGAAGGGTCGTTAAGGTACCCTAGAATTGTACTATCTAATGTTACCTTGTAGTCTGTCCCCCACGCCTTATTAATGAATGAACAATCAAATGCTCCATTGTGTGCAATAATACTTTTTGTTTCACAAAGTTCTTTAATCACTGCATAATCATTTGTATAATAATCATATTCAAAATTATAACAACCTATACCTATGATATGGTCTGTTACTACATCAAGTCCTGTTGTTTCAATATCTATATAAATAAAATTATCTAGCCAATTCATTTAAGAATACCTCTATCTCTTTCATTGTAACATCTACTGGATTATCTTTTGATACATATACTTTACCACCTGCTGATTCAATAGCTGCAATAACCTTTTGTTGTACTAAGCTAAGCTTGCCACCTTTTTCACGCTTCAATTCTATGCCAAAGAAGTGTCCATTGCAACAACCTATGAAGTCAGGTACACCCGGCAATTGAAATGAATTACCAAATACTTTGAAGCTCCATACGTTAGGCTTAAGTGATTTAAGATAAGCCCTAGTAAGTTTAGTTACAACTGCCTCCCTATTATTCGACATAAGCATTAGGCACAAACATAATATAAGCTCTAAGCTGTCCACCACGTTTTAAATAATCTAACTTATAACCTAGTGCTCTTAAACTAGTATAGAATACTTGTTTAGAATAAACACCAATACCTTTTTCTTCACAGTACTTTAGGTACTCCTCAAATAAATCATTTACTTTTGTATTAGGGGTAACTATCCTACCCTGTAAAAATTGTTCTACTGTCCACATATTAACAGTCCTCCTTGTTTTATTATTAATCTATCCATTTTTCTTTGCCCCGCATATCTTCTGGTACAAACTTTACTATGTACTTCGGACCTCCATCTTTATACACCCTGTCTATAATAAATCCTAAGTCCCTTAACTTATTCATAAAGGCTCTTTTACCCTTAGCCTCTTCTCCCCAATTGTTACAATACTTAACATAAGTTTGATATACAAAATCAACTTCTTCTTTGTTACTAACGTTATCTATGTCCTGATAATCTTCGTTAATAAAATCAATTATAGTATCCATTCTACCTGACTGTTCTTTTGTTAAACGCTTGCTTTCACCCTCGTTACTCCAACAGCCCCTAATTAATTTTTCTTTGTATGCTATTAGTGACTGAGTGCCTAGATAATTCATAGCACTAGGTGTTAATATATTATCTAAGTTAAAGTTTGATACTTCCATATCATTAAACCTTTTTTCAAACAGACATATCTTAATTCTTCTAGCCATACCCTGGTCAACTTCCATTGAGGGAAAATTATTAGCTCCAAATATATGTGTAGCCCTAGACTTTAATGTAAAAGGCTGTCCATACTTCTTAGCTACCTCTACTGCATCACCAGATATAATAGTCTTTAACTTATCAATAGCGTATATACTATTACCCCTAGGTGTTTCACCTGATAAGTTAACAAGCTTCCCTTGAAGTCCCGCAAGATTAAAAGGCTTTTGCAAATCAGCGAATCCCCAGCTACTATTTTGTGGTATTAAACAACGTACCATATCCAGGAATGTTGACTTCCCATTACGTGCTGTTGCACCATACAAAAAGAAACATACCTGTTCTTTAAGGTCCCCATACATAGCTGAGCCTATCATCTCAAGTAAGAATAATCTTCTTTGAATGTTATTACAGGTTACATCATCTAAAAATTTATCCACGTGCTTATCATAGCACTCATTGTCAAAAGAAAAATTCAATCTGTCTAAAGAGTATATTGTTGGTACGTGATTATGCAGGTTAAGTTTTCTATCTACAAACCCATTCTTACAATTGATATAGTCTGTATCAAGTTTAGCCTCTCCTAATAAAGCCTTTAATGTATTGTTAATTGCTACCCTTTTAAAATCCTGAATGATACTATATCTATCTATTAACATACGCTTATAAGTATCCTCATCATACATATTAGTTTCATAGTTATACATATATACTGTATCTTCATAGCATAATATCTCAGCTTTATCCTCAATGATTTCTTTTGCTATTGCTATCATAGTATCATCTAATGATTTACCCAGTTCAATTTCAGTGTTATCAAATAATTCTGTCAATAGTTCTTCACGTAGTATAGTACTTGCAAGTTCTTCATCTTCTAATGGCTCATCAAATATATAATCATTAACTAACCTAATAGCCTTTACTACTTCCTCTTTATCATATGCCTTTGAGCTGCTTAGTCTATGAATATGTTTGAACAGCTCATCGTTTCTTCCCCCACTACCTGTATCACCTATACCACCTTTACCTAAAGTCTTCTGTGGTACAAGCCAATCAGGTACCCTATCACAGTCTTTATCAAAAGGCTTAATCAATTCTTTCTCATTACCCCAAGGCAGTACAATATAATTGTTCCCCATTGTTTTTACATCTACATTAAACCCTAGAGCACAGGGACAGTTGGTTCTATTTCTATCACCATTCTCCTGCTTAAAGTAGAAGTGGTGCCCACGTTTAGTCTCTACAATACCACAATTAATATTCTCTTTAATAATCAGGTTATGTAATCTAGTAGACATCTCTTTGTTATCAACATCTATAACTGTCAATGGGAAGTTATTCAGGCTTAACCCTAAGTTATGATTCTCATCATATAGGTACCCCTTACTCTCTAAATCATATAGAGAGTAAAGGTTCCTATTAATCCTAACCTTGTCCTGTAATAATACAAACTTACCACCTAACTGTTGTAGATGCTTTAGGTTATCTAATTCATTCATACTACATACTCATCATTTTACTTGCCTTGATACTTGCAAACCCTTTATCAATAACTACATCACAATGTAACCCCTCAAGATACTCGTATGTATCCGCTAATGATTCTGATGTTGTATCACCTAGTTCCATAGCCACTGCTTTAAATCTATCTACTACACTAGTGTTCTTTGACTCAACAATAAATACCTTTTGTGTTTTGTTGATAGCCTGAAGTTGTGTAGTAACAACAAACATTGGATTCCCTTTCTTACTGCGTGTTAACTCTACATCTAAGATTGTTGCAGGATAAATTCCGTCCTCTAAATTTTTAAATCCTGTACCTTTGCTTGCTTTAAAATCCTTTTCAATTGCTGCTAATTCTGCTTCCGTAAATAATTCCATTGTTATAACCCCATATCTTTCTTTAATTTTGTCTGTGCTTGTTCGAATGTGTACTCAGTTCCTAAGTCATCACTCATATAAAATCTTCTATCAGCTGATGCTTGCACATTAATGCATAGTTGACATCTACTACTAAAGTGAGTGTAATATCTATCTTTAATATTAGGCAAAGATTTTGTTACCTCTTGTTCTACTGCTACACCATACTTGTTCTTTGTCTTAACCTTTTCCACTGTTTCTTCAGCGTGGAACAATAGTAATAGCTTCTTATCTAGGTTGCAAATCTTACGTGCTAGTTGCTCTGAGCCCTTACGCATCAAGTGCCAGGTCTTACCGTGGTCGTTTGCGTCCCCCTCATAATTAATACCTTTCTTGTCTAGCTCGCTTTGTCTAAACAAATTCCATATCTCTGACATCAAATCAATGATAACAAGCTCAAACTTATCATCACTGTATAATTCATCTAGCACTTGCAAAAATTCTTGCAAGCTCTTTACTTCTACTGCAGGACATTGTGTGTGCTTATACTTTCCATCAGTACTTATGATTAAAGTCTTATCTGGATTATGTATACTAGCAGCAAACGTTGTCTTACCTGCAAATGGTTCACCATATATAATTGCCCTGTCTACTTTCGTTGTGTAGTCAACAGCCTTGTTATCAGGTAACATTATTTCTTCCTCCTAATCGTTAAGTGTGGCTCTACATCTTTTGTTTCATATACTTGTTGCAAGTAGTACTCAAATGTACACTCTTCACTAAGCTCACGTGCCCAGTAGTAGTGCAACAAATCATCTAGCACTTCAGGTCTAAGCTTCTTTGTTTGCTTATCCTGTACTAAACGTACAGCCACTTCATCATTCTTAATACTTACAACATTAAAGTATTGCATCTTCGCTTGCAGCTCTTTCTTCGCCTCCCTTATGTTTTGTTTAAGCTCTTGCTCTGTATTCAACAAGTCAGTAATAGTGGTTGCTTCCTTATAGATAATCAATTCATTATCCTGGTACAAGTCCCACTCGTTTAGCTGCCCTGTGTCTGTGTATATCTTTGCTGCTCTTTCAACATCATTCCAGAAGCGCTCCACTTCATCATATACTCTTGATGCTGATTCCCAACCTAACTTTTCACACAATGTGTAAGGTGTATACTCGTGTAGTGTTAGTTTGCTTTCATCAAATGTATAGTCGCCTGTTTCATCGTTATGATATATAGCAAGTGTACCTATATTATAGTTACCTGTTACCATATAAAACATAAGCTGATACAAATAATATGGCTGTACTTCTTTTGAAGTCGAGCACTTAATCTCTAGCAGCCAATTCTTATCCGCTCCATCTACATTACCCCTGATATTATACGCTTTGTCCTCGTATGTTTCAGGTTGATAACGTGTGTTATAAAGTTTGTTTATATTATACCTTATGCTATCCTCCATAGCAACTCCATAGTCTATGTATACATTAGTGTACTGTATGTTTAGCTGTGGTACAACCTTACTCCTTATCATTTGATAGCGTGTCTTAAATCCCTCATCAAATAAAGCAGGGAAGTCAGACCCCCCTATTGTACTTGCTCTGCTTGTTTGCATTTGTGTGCCTCCTTACTTGCTGTTGAATTGTATAAATACTTCTTAAGGTCTCTCCCCTGTGCTTTAAGATAACGCTTATCTGCTGCATTCGTATGCGTATACCTACAACCTACTTTTATTACTGTACAATTGACTGTATCAAGTGCTTCAGCAATTACTTGCTTACCATACTTGCTCATCTTTGTTACCTCACTGTGTGTAAGCAATTCATATTTTTGATAGTCTTTACCAAATAATCTTACGTCCTCATTAAATCTTAAGTATTCCATTAGTTTTCCTCCCATAGTATCTCTAGTGTAGTGTTTATCATCTCAGTATATCCAAGCCAATCATAACGCATCTCCCAAGCATCAGTGATAGTTATATCACCATCCTCCACTAGGTCTGATAGTGCATCAATTAAGCATACTAATGCTGAATGATAGTTACACGTTCTACTGTATTCAAACTCCCCTGTGTTATCATAGTATTTTATAATGAATGCTCTATCCTCCTCATTATTATAATCATACTGTCTTTGTATTGTTGTATACATATTACATTACCTCCCCATTAAGTATAAAGAATACCTCTTTAGGTGTTCCATTATCATCTGCATACATCTTGATTCCCATTGACACTGCCTCAATAGCACTTGTTTGTTGTTTCATTGCATCAATTAGCTGCCCAAGTAACTCCTGTGTGTCTGTGTCTTGCGTTCTGTTATAGTCCACGTTCATAAATACCTCTGTGATAACACCTCCAGCTGCATCGTATGTATACATTCCATCCATTGTATCACTCCACATTAAGTCAAGCATCTCAGTTAACTGTGTACAATAATTAGTAGTACACGCTTTAGTTTCTACACGTGCTTGCCATTGCTCCATAGCTGTTTGTTGTGTTGCTCCACAACCTGTTAGTGCTAGACTTGCAACTACTGCAAGTCCTCCTGCTATTAATTTATTCATTAGATAATACCTCCTATTTGCATTATGTAATTCTCCACATTTAATCCTGCTGTATACCATATAAAATTTGTGAACGTTGCATAGTCCACCTCATACAATAAATAATCTAGTGAGTCCACATCTTCATCTATGTAGTATTGTTGTATAAACTCACGTTTCCTGCTCGGAGTAGACTTCCACAATATATTGAACGCTTCATCAGTGTATCCAAACGTTTCCATTAATTGTACTGCTGCCTCCAGGTCGTTGCCTTCGTTGGCAACCTCCCAGAAGTCCCCCTCGCTTACGCCCATTGATATATACTTGTTGAACATTGACTCGTACTTAGCTCTCATTATAAGTACACTCCATTCATAATGTATTGTACTAAATCAGGCTCATTGTATTCTGTATGTACATACGCCTCAAGACAACCTTGCTCTGTAATAAAGTCTAACATTCTATCACAACTATTCAAGCTTCCCTCTAGATACTTGAGATGCTCCACAACATAGCCCTCCAAGTCTGTTGTACTATACTCCTCTGTAATATACGACTCAATATATGAGCGTGTATCAGAGTCTGTTCCATATTGCAAAATCATTACTACTTCATCAAGTGATAGGTACTCCTTGCCTCTATAATCAGGACACAGCATATCTCTAAGCTGCTCGTGATTATACAGCCCACTGTCCAATAGGTACTGCACTAAATCATTACAGGCTTTAGGCAAGTAAGCAAACTTTTGCACCATTGCATTTGTCCACTCAATGTCTCTGTGATGCTCCCAAGCATCAGATGAAGTAATGCTGGCTGTGTCCACTAGGTTCTCTAGGTTCACCTGATTCCAATAGATAGCCTCAAAGCTGTCCATTGTCCCAATAGTAACATTATCATTCAGCCTAGTAACCTTGTACTCACTAACGTTAATGTCCTCTACATAATAATATCGTTTCATAATATCTCCTTTGTGCTGCGTGTCCTATGGATTCACGACTTAGGCACTGATACATAGTATCACAACACAGGACAGTTGACTGTCCTGTCTAATCATACTATCTACTACTCAAGTATATCAAAATAATATGCTATTGTATAAGCTAGCTCGCTGTATACCCATAGCTGTTGCTCATCTTCACGAGTCAGCTCACCACGTTGCTGCATCACAATAACACGTGTAGACAAGTCTAACAGTCGCTCCTCCCACTTGCAAGATATACCTGTCAAGTCAGCTCTATCACTTGCTCGCATATTCTTAAGCACTTCATTATACAGCTGCTGTCCCTCGATACTTGCTGCCTTAACACGCAGGCTGCGTACAATATCTAGATATAACATTACACTACACCTCCTGACTTAACTTTGTATAGAACCTGCTCAATGTCTCCATAGCCTTCTATGAAGTCCACTTGTTGCTGAGTAGACATTGACACAATGTCGTTCTGCCCACTGGCTAGCTCATAGGCAGCCCACATAATAGCCTCCCTACTACAAGCACTACAGTTATTATAGTGCTCCTCACCTGTACAAGTATCACATTCAAAGTATACTTCAGTGATACATTTAATGTCGTTGTTTCTCATAATATCTCCTTGAGCTGCTTGCCTAGTAGGTTCAAGTCTTACGCTCTATGCTGTTTGCATCACAAATACATAGCTCGCGGCTATGCATTAATCATACAAATAACACAGGCAAGTTTATACGTTGCCTCTATGTCTTCTGAGTATAGCTCCATATAGTCATACAGGCTTCGCTCCTGTATGTTGTTATACTTGCAGTGTAACTCCCACACTGTATTCTCCATAGCAAATACAGCCTCGTGCTGTGTATAGCTCGCCCACGTGTCCATAACCTCCACACGATGCTCGTGTGTGCATTCATTGAATAGGCTGTTAACTGCCTCTCTAGTAATTACTAACATACTACTGCCTCCCCATTAGGTAATACTGCATCTACACTTCCAGCTAAGTCCTCATCATAGTTAATGTACTCCATACACCAATCTGACACCGCTTCATCAGTCCATTGTGTGTTAGTCGCTAGGTATTCCCTACTAGACTGTACAGCTGCTGTCTCCATAATGTTAACGTGTGGCTCTACTGTTTTGCTCGCTTGTAAGTTTGTAGTGCATACAAACGCAGCTGCTCCTATACATAATGCCGCACTAATTTTTGTTACTTTATTCATAATCTATCTCCTTGTCAGCGTGCTCGCTTGAGTTCACGACTTACGACTGATACATATAGTATCACAAGTGAACACTCACCTTTTGTCAGTGTCCACTAATCATACTATTTGCTCACTATACAATAAGCTATGAGTGTTGCGAGCTTTTGATACTCTTGATGCGTTAACGAGAATTGTGTGTCCTCTATGTAGTCCACAAACTCCTGTGCTTGCTTCTCATAGTCATAACCTAGTATCTCAGCCAATCCTATACAAGTGTAATACCACGCTCCATAGTTTTCAAGCTCCTGCTCGCAAGTCCAGTAGTCGTACTGCTCTGCCATTAAGTCCTCGGCTAAGTACATAAGAGTCGAGTTGTACTTCTTTAAGTCCACAAGAGCCTTGCTTATTCTATCTGTTGTAATGTTCATTTTCATATTATACCTCCGTTTTAAGTCCATAAGACTGATAAGATACCTTTTGTATCACAAATACACACAACAAGAGTTATGCGTATTAATCATACAAAAGAAAAAGGCTTACTTAAGTAAAGCCTCTGCCTCTTCTCTTGACATACCGCCTGCAACAAGCACCTCTACTGCGCTTGCACGTTTAGCCGCCTTGTTCATAGCCTCACACTCACGCTCACTTAATATATAATTAGCGTTATTCATCAAGTCCTGACATTCGTTGTGCTTGCTTTCGTATTTATCTACTATTTTTGCTCTCATAGCCTCAATCTCTGCCTCCATTTTAGCGTGTAAATTATCGCGCTCCTCGTTAGCTTTTGAAACTATGCTCATTAGTTGAGCATCACTTAAGCGAGCAAGCTCCTCGCTTGACATATTACGCTTAACTGACGTGTTACGTCTAGACTTAGCCGCCTTATTTTTTGGACGTGTTGACTCATCTGTAATGTCCTCCCATACTGGTTGTGAACTATGCTTACGCTGTATTTGTGGGTATTGCTCTATGTATTTACTAGATACCGCACCTCCATATTCACTCGCATCCTGGCGTACTGTCCATACTCCGCGCTCAATCATAGCCTCTACGTTAAGGCTAAACTCAACATTAGATGCATCTAAATACGCCTCCTGAAACTTGATACTTTTACGGCTAAATGCTTGTTGTGTGTTCACGCCGTTCATCTCTAATAATTCTGTGTAATTTTTTGACATAATAATGTCCTCCTATATTTTATTTGTGCTAATTGCACTATACTATCACTTATACAAAATAAGGTATTAGTGATAGTATACTACAATTAGTATGTATACCTCTCGCCGCCGTACGGTTACCTGGCTTACGCCTACAATAATAGTCCTATACGTTCTGACTTAAATATACTCCACGTTTTTACATAACGAGCCGTTGTTCTTTTCGACAAAGTGACATCTCATTCAACCGTACGTTTTTTAAGTGTTCAAACTATACTACAAAAGTATAGCTTATACGGATACACTTATTCTATTGTCAAAGAACTTGTTTATTGTGTAGCCCTCCCCTTGCTACACCTATATTATATCACGTTAATGAAGTAAATGTAAAGTTAAGTTTGTGTTAGTTTTGTTAAGGTTTTGTTAATATTTAAACCCTATATTTTAACACGGAGTTAACCTATCATTTACATGTGTTATTTGATAGCCTTGCTTGACTACACCTTTATTTTATCATTCTTATTGACTTGATTCAACAATGTACATAAGTTGAACATAAGTGGTATATTGAGGTCTACGTACTACGTGTACACGTGCAAAAATCAAAAACTATATAGTAAAGTGTTAACACGAACACGACCTGTTAAGCATATATATATATAGAAAATTTTTATAAAAAATTCTACGTATTTACGTAAATCGTTAACCTCATTTACTAACCGTTTTTTAACATTATATTAACGCGTTATTAACGCGGTCTTAACCGTCCTTTAACAAAACTTTTTTTACGCCGTGTGAATTTTTTGGGATGGGGGTAGTTGTGTCCGAAATCCGCATCAGTGCTCCACAGAAAAATCTAGAGTTTGAAATCCAATTTAAGCGGGGAAAATTATGGGGGCTCCCTACCTATCCCCCAATTCCATTTTAAGCGTGGCGACCCCTTAAAACGCAATTATGGGCAAATGCTGATAGCTTGATAATCATTACCTTATCTTGTATAATAAAATAAAGGAGGAATAATATATGAACACACTAGAATTATTGTATATAAGATATATCCAGGGATTGGAGGAAGAGGTCATTCGCTTGCTAGAGTTGCAGATGTCACCCATACAAATCTCAAGAGAACTTGGAATACCGACTCAGCAGTTCAATAAATTGTATGAGCACGAGGAGTTTATTGACCTTCTAACCCAAGCACTGCCAGGTCGTAAAGCGAATATACAGGACACACTGCAGGCATACGATGTGCGACCTAATCCACAGAACATTATCCTAAAGCTTATTGATAAACTATACGAAGAAAAAACAACAGCCGGAGATATGATTAAGATACTAAAAATCTTGTATCCTACTTTTGATAATGAGCGTACTATTGCAGAGATTAAAGTTACAACTCAAGATGAGATGAAGAAACAAGACGTATCTGATGCATTGATTGAACTTGTATTAAACACACTAAACAATGAGAGCGAGTAAAACACAGCTAGCCCTACTCAATATCCACAAGCAACCCCAACCCTTAATAGCTATTGTCGGGGCGATACGTAATGGTAAGACACTGTTTGCTGGTATGTTTGGATTTTGTGAGTTGATTATTCATCAGATGAAACACTCACAGGGTATGGTGAACTATAATAGATTCGCTGTACTGAGCCAGACTAGTGTTGACACACTGTACAAGAATGTCTTGTCAAATATGATTGTGTACCTTAAGATGAGGGGCTTCAGCATAGATAAGCACCCTAAGATACATACGTATACTTGCACTAGAGATGATATGGCATTTACACTTGAGGGATTCTCCAGCACGAATACGCACGCGTACAAGTCTTTTAGGGGTTCAACATTTCGAAGTGTATTTATTGATGAGGCACCATTGCTTGACCACGCTACGATACAGGAAGCACAAGCACGTACCCTATCATTCCCTGATGCTAAACTTGTGATGACAGGGAATCCTGAGGGAACAAAGAATCATTGGTTCTATCGTAACTACTTAGCCAATAACCCACAGGTGCACTATAGACACTTCACTGTATTTGACAATCCTACTATCACGCAGGAGACTGTTGATAAGTTTAGGGCGACTATGACTGAAGCAGAGTTCAATCGTAAGATACTTGGACTTTGGGTTGGGAATGATAACCAGTGCTATAGCAATATGTTGAAGCATACCACGACTGTCCCCCAATACTTTGAATGTATTACTTTTGGAATGGACTATGGTGAAGATGATGCGACAACTGTTCTTTGTTTAGGCTACTCACAATACCATGACCAATACTTTATACTTGACCAGTGGTACCATAAGAATGGACAGGACAATGGGAAGTATACCTTGATTGAATATAAGAAGCAAATTAGCCAGTGGGTCAATGCCCTAGTCCATCAGTATGAAGCGAAGCGTTATGAGATGTATATAGACCCACAGCCTATGACAACCTATACTTACTTTTGTTCAGATGATGAAATTGACCGAGTGGTTAATATACGTAAAGTTAACAAACGTAAGTTAGAGTCTGTTCATAAAGACCAGATAACAGCTAGGGTATTGATTGTTAATGCAATGCTAGGACTTGATAAACTATTGTGCGTGCAACCAGAGCTACCTATTTATGGAGCACTTGATGGCGATGTGTATAAGAATGGTTCAAGGTTAGATGATGGGACAAGTGATATTGATTCACTTGATGCATTAGAGTATGCACTATATCCAGACTTTGATAGTATAATTAATTCAATGGATATGTTATAATATAAACAAAGGAGTGATAAGATGCAGTTAACACAAGATGAAATATTGGGAGCAATACAGAATACAAATGCACGCTCAGATATTTTTGCTAATAAAAGAACAGAGCGTACAGCTCTTACATTATTTAAATCTATGTATAATCTTGGGACACTACGCCACGGCTATGTGGTAGGGAATAATGAATACAATGAATTTGTATCAGCTACTCTTAACTTGCCTAAGACTATAACTAAGATTTGGTTGTATAGACAAATAGGTGAAGCACCTATAATAACTTATCAGGACAAACCATTAGATATGGATTTGATTCCTTATCAAGAAGTAGTTGCACAAGGACTTGCCTATGGTAAGTTGATTGTAATACCTTATATGGATATGTTGGAACAAGTTCATTTAGACATTAGGACTGTTGATGAAGTACAAGAGTTGAATGAACGTTCAGGAAGAATTATGTTTCTAAAGTATGCACATGGAGAAGATTTGATAACATATACTTATAACCCTGAAACTAAGTCATATACAATGACAGAAGAAGAAGAAGATGGTAAAATAATGGTAGTGGATAACATACAACCTGAACCATTTATTATATCTCTAAGAAGTATTGATTCTAGATTTTCTAGACCTGTGTGGAGTGATGGTTACCATCTTATTGAAGATTGTAATAAGACCTACCACGAGATGATGAATGCTCAAGAATTACTAAGACCTGTTGTAGGTATTCCACAAAGACTTATTGATTCTGGTTCACGTAGAGGTGAAGAGTACCCACATAGTTTAAGTGCTATGTCACGTATCTTTACTGTAATACCTGGACTAAGTGATACATTAGATTGGAATTATTTTGGGGGTAACTTTAATCCACAACCATATATAACTACACTTAATATGCAGCTAGCTAACCTTGGACAATTAGTTGGACTTGGTAAGCAATACTTGAAGTATGAAAGCAAAGCACCTGAACGTAGGACAGCAGCTGAAGTTGAGTATAGTATGAATGATGTATTCATCTTCCATAAGTTTCTATCTAAACAAGTTAGGGATTGGATACGCTTAGTAACTATTCAAGTGTATAAAGCGTATGGGCAAGACTTAAATGTACAGGAACTTGAAGTTGAAATGCAAGATGCTATTGGTGTAGATATGAATGAAGAATCACGTAAGTTAGAATTTGATTTGAAGCAAGGTGTTATTGACACTGAGTTCTATTTAAAAGAAAGATATTCAAGAAGTGTTTGGGATAGACTTAACTTTAATATACAAGCTATGCCAGAAACTAAGATGGCTATTTGGGAAGAAATGGGCAAAGCACCATCGATGAATAGAGGAACAGAGTAATGAAGTTAAAGATTAATAAGCGTAACATACCTATTGAATTTGTATCTAATGAAGTAATGGCTGATAGATATGGAGATGATGAGTTAGAATTTTGTGGTCTATATGATGGACTTACAGGAACTATCTATATCAATGAGTGCTTAGGTAAAAGTTTAGTGAAGGATACTTTGGTACACGAAGCAGTGCACGCATTGATTCATCACAAGTACAACTTTACTAGAACAACTAATATTAAACCTAAGTATGAAGAAGAGTATGTGGCTGATTTGATTACAGCCTGCGTAGATGATATTGTATCTATTGAAAAACAAGTTAATGATGTGGTGAGTAAACACCTATAAAAGCACGCCGCTAACGTTCGGTTCGCTACCTTAGCACCAGGCACGAGTGTAAAGAAATTCGTGCCTACAAATATGTTAAGCTCTGCTTAGCACCAAAAATAAATATATAGGAGGTAATAACTTAATGGCAGATTTTATTAAACAAATTAATGAAGAGGTTGTTGAAGAAACTATTCAAGAAGAAGTAGTTGCACAAGAACCTGAAGTTAAAGAGGAGGTTGTCCAAGTATCTAATCAACAGATGGAGGAGGAAATTTCTAAAGGAATTTTGTCAAGACTAGGAGAGGCAATGGGTTTTACAAAACCTGAACCAGTACAAGAAGCTGAAGTTGAAAAAGCACACGAACCTAATCTAATGGACGAAATCAAAAGTTTAAGAGAAGAGTTGCAAGAACTTAAAGGTGAGAAGCACACAATGAATGTTGACGACAAGTATAAGAATTTTGTACTACACGAATGTAGAGAACAAAATAAAAGTGTTGAACAATATCTTGAAGAGCACCCACACTTTAAAAAATCTCATACACATACTGTTGTAAGAGATGTACCACAAGAAACAAGTAAACCAGCAGGTACTTACTTGGATAAAAAACAAGAGAATATTTACAATGCTTTTAGAGCAGCTGGAATATTTAAAAATTAAAAGGAGATGTAAAATATGGCAGATTTAAATATTGTCCCACGTTATGATGGGAATAGATATATGGAAGGCTTTACGCTAGGTCAAGGTTTTGTCTTAGGGTTAGCTCACTTATCTTGGTTAATGCCAGGAGAAACTTATACACCATACCAACTATCAAATGCAGGTAGAGTGTACTTACCAATTATGAATAACTTTACACCAGGAACAGTTACAGATATTTGTACTGCACCAGACCCAGCTAAAGCTGATGGTGAATGGGTTCAAATGCAATTAGACAAACAAGCATCAGGAATCTTTGATGGGTGTTTCACAGTTAATGGAATTGCAGAATTAAATTGGCAAATGTTAATGAACAACGCTACATTTAGAACAATGGCTATTAAACAATACCAACAATATATTATGGACGAAGTTATTGCAGAGGGAACAGCTGTTACTTCTACTTATGACTTAACTAAGCCTTGGGAATTAATTAATGATATGGCACAACAATTCTTTGCTTCAACTGGATACGAACCAACTTATGCTTTAGTATCACCAGCTATGATGACAAAGTTAATTGCTGAAAAATTAGTGTTCCCAGCAGTAGATGCTAATGGTGAATATACTACTGGTAGAGTTACAACTACTATTGGTATTACATTAATTAGAACATTATTACCAGCAGGTACAGATATTATTATGGGTGTTCCACGTTCAATTAATATTGTTACTGCATCAAACAAAGCACAAGCTACACCATTAATTTCAAGTGGAGTTAATATCTTAGGTGGAGCAGTAGACCAAGGAACTTTAGACCAAGGTGGAGACATTAGATTTGATTCAGGATTTGTTTCAATGTTAGATGTTGACCCTAAAAATAATGGACTTAAAGCTAACACTTATGTATTCTATCCATTCGGAGTTTACGTACAACCTGAGTTAGTCTTAATGTATCAAGAGACAGTTACACCCTAAGTCGCCCTTTACCATAGGTTCATCTAGTGTGGGTAGTAGCGATGAAATTATGTAGGGCGAATTAGATGCACACAATTAAAAAGAGAGGAGTGTATATATGTCGATTACAGATTTAAAAAATGCGTTTGCTGCAGGGCAAACAACAAACCAAAATAACTTTGAAAGTTTAATAGAAGCTAATAATCAAGAGTACTTGATGAATGGTTTACCAACAATTTTCAATGCACCACTTCCAAAGAATACTGCCACAACAACTTGGACAGGAACTGACCAAACACAAGTTGCAGTATTTAGATGTGGGAATATTTTAACAATTGTTATTGAAGCTTTTTTATCAGAAACAACTGGTTCTGGTGATGACTTCTTTATTGATACAACGCAGCCTTGGATTACCACAACACAAATTCCTGAGTTAGCAGACTATCAAGGAGATGCATTAACTTGTACTTTATGTAGAACAGTTGACCCAGGTGCTAGTAGTCTATCAGGATTACAAGTAGGTTATGGACAAGATTATTTTGTTACTATTGATAGTACAGGAATTAAGTTCACACAAATCAATAACGCTTGGGGTGGGTGGTTACAAGGAAATACAGGTATAGGGGGAACTATTAGATTAGTATTACCTATTGATTCTAGTTCAGTTACACCTATTCCTTTAACACCATTTGAAGATACTAAGGTTCCAACATCAAGTAACTTTAATGATTTAGTAGATGTTATATCAAATTCAGTCGGTGATGAGGGGGAATATGTTATTGCAGGAATTACTGATGCAATAGATATTAGTGGAAATATTGTTCCAGTAACTTTGAATAATACTGACTGTTCTATTAAGTGGGTTAAGTCTCAAGATAGTATTGCAGTTTGGTTAACAGGTCAAATGTCTATTACAAGAAATGATGATGGGACAGCTGCTGGTGGAGAGGGAATGAGAATTAAGCTTGGTACATCAGATGATATGCCTTGGCTATTAGATTTGTCAACTCATATTAATGGGAGCCACGTTACAACATTCTATCCTTTATACTTTGAATCAGGGGGGCACACTATTACAGCTAGTATGGATGGGTGTGTTGCTTATATTAGTGGTAATGGTGTTGAGATAGTATGTAGTGATACAGTAACTATTGACCCAGTTAATTATGAGGGATATAGCTTCTTCACAATACTTCCTTTGATTCAACATACACCAGAAGGGTTAGATGTAAATCTAAAAGCAGCTATTGCTAATGACCCAACTAATTATTTGACTGGTGCTAATATGTCAACACTTATTGATAAGAGTGATAAGACTATTAGTGAAGTACAAAGCTGGGTTATTGATGCATTACCTAATACTCAATTAAAAATGATTAAGTCAGGTAATACTTATAACTTCTGGTTATTAGGAACAATACTAAGTTCTAACTTAATGTACCCTAGTCAAACTATACCATTGATAAGTGCTAGTGATTTACCAGCCCTAGCTAATTATCAAGGGGACCCTTTATATAAACAATTACAAATTCAAAATCCAACTACTAGTGATATTGGTTTATTACAAATTAATATCGATAGTACAGGTATTAGTGTTACTACACCAGGCTATACAGTAGACCCAGGTGAAGTATTTACAGCTAATGGTTTATTTGGACTATTGCTAGAAACAGAGGACATCTAATATGAATACAAAAATGAGGGACCATAAAGAAAGATTTATGACAGGGGATATTATAACTCAAGATAAAATGCACGAGTTATTAGAAGACACACATAATCGTGTGTCTGACTTTAAAGAAGTTAGGGTAAGATTGTATGATGCAAGATGGGAAAAGATGGTCGGTCCTGGTCAACTGGCTTTCCCTCCTGCAATAGAATATGACCCAATGTATTACCAACAATATTATATTGATATTGTTATTGGTAGAATTAGAACAGGTTCAACATATAGCTATTGGATTACAACTGAGGGAAGTAGATTATATGAAGAGGCATCAGGGTTTACAAACTATAAATATAGTTTTGCCTTTGGACAAGATTCTAAAGAAAGACTATTAGTTAGTGCAAGTGAATTTCCTGAGTTAGATTATTATAAGGGAGCACCACTAAGTAGTGCTGGTTCTATAAAAGTTGAAACAAAAAAATTCCCAAGCCTTGAAATTGGTGCATCAGATGTGGAGTTAGGGCAATTTAGCTTTAGCCAGAATGGAATCTACTTCAGACCATATGGTAGTGGGTTTACTACATTAGAAAACACAGTACCAGCACCAGCTGACCAATGGCAAGCTAGTGCATATATGACTGATGCAACAGTATTAATACTTGGAGAGTTAGAGGAATAGCTTATGACTGAATATGATAACTTAAAACTTTTGATAGATAAGATAGAAAAGGAACAAGAGGAGTTAGGCTATAAGCTAACAAGACTTGAACTAAGGATACATCGTGAAGAAGTGTATCCTAAAATGTCAGAGTTACAGTTTAATTTAATCACAGCACAATATGGAGCAATGAATACTTATCATAATATTTTGACTATGCGACTTAATGATTTAGATGAACAACTATATGATTTAACTTTGCAAGAAGAAGTGTTTGATAAAGATGTTGCTTAATGGAGGAGAGTGTTGAGATGTTATATAAAGTAAGGTGTAGGGTTGCAATGCATTTCTATGAGAATGCTGCTAACCCAAGGGCAATCAAAAGAATAGATTATAGAAAAGATGATGAGATTATCGTACACGAGTGTTACCTTGATAGGTTAAGACCTTATGTAGATATTCTTGAAGAGGTTGAATAGTGGTAGACTATACTACTTTGTTTAGTGATGCAGAGTACGAAGCATATATTGGTACTTTGCCTCCTACACCAACCCAAATGTATTTTGATATAGTCTGGTTCTACTTAAGAAGAATTTGTCCTTGACTGACAGCCGATAGTCTAACGGGTTTAGACACAGAACAATTATCTATACTATCAAATTTAATCAAGATGCAAATGGATTATTATATTAGAAACGTGAATAATATTGAGGGAGCAACAATTCTAAGTAACTTTTCTATTGGAGATTATATGGAGGGGTACACAGTACAAAAGAATCAAAATGTATATTATCTTGGTACAGTACCTGATATGCTTATGTATATCTTTCCACATTGTTCTATATGGGTTACGTGCAAAAAGAGAGAATGTTTTCCTTGGAGATGGTATGATATAGATGAGGGTGGTTGCTAATGATTCGACCAGATTTATTGGTAAGCACCATCACTATAATCAACCAGAATACAAAAGAAGAAATGACTTTTCCGAAAGTTAGGGTAAGAAAAAATACTACTTATAGTGGTACTTCCTATGGACAAGATGTTAGTAGTTCCTATCAAGTATGGGCTTGTGCTGTTAACACTCCTAACTTCAAAGAGTTATTGAATTGGTTTATTGTGGGTGCCAACATTCAATTCGTAGATGAGTATGGAATATTACGTTCAACACGAGTTAATAGTGTTGAAACACCTATCAAGAAAACAATCCACCACCTGAAAGGAGTAACTATCTAATGAACACACTATATGAAGTATTAGAAAGAATAGAAAGTTTGGTAGAACCACATCTACCTATAACAACAAATACATTCTTATTGCCAACTAATGTTAATGTAGACCAACAGTTCTGTGTAGTTACTTTTTCCTTAGTGGACGTAACAAATCAATCCCTATGTGATGGTAGGGTTTGTAATTATCAAATCATTATCTATATTGTAGATAGTGAGAATGCTAATAGGAAAGGTTTATTTGCTAATGCCGAGTTAGTTAAAGCCTTACTAAAAGAAGTTATACTATTAGATATATCAGAAACAGGCTTATTCCTTAATAATAAGGAAGCTCTTCAATTAAGGGGAACTTTACAGATAGGGGTGGTATAGTATGGCTGATATGTTTTCACAGGTAAGACAAGCAGTATCTTTAATTAAACTAGATTTTATGAAAGGTAACATAGACCTATTTCAAAAAATAGGTGATGAGATGTTTCAAGATGATAGGAACCATTGTTTTACACCACATATGACTGGTAGACTATATAGAAGTAGTGAACCTAAAGTATCTAAAGGGCAAGTATTACGTATATGGAATACACCTTATATGACACAACAACTATTAGATAAAGGTGGGCGAGGAAAGTTTCCATCGGGAACACCCAACTGGGTAGCTGCACAGTCTAGAATGTTAAACCTTAATTATATTGATGTACTAAAACAAGGGTATGGACAAACAATTGAAGATAAATGTATTAGGATAAGAAATACAAAGGGTATTATAAATTTTAAAATTTAAAAGGAGATGAAGATATGGGATTTAATGATGGAGATGTAATGACAGGAGCAAATGTTATTATATTTGAAATGCAAATCGAGGGGCAATGGTTACGCTGGTGTCCAAACAGTTTAAATGAAAACTTAAACTTAGCAATCTCTACTTGGAGAACGTTATGTGATAATGTTAATAACAATGCTATCACAGGAGCTGACCCTGACTGGGGTGGGGATATTATTGTTCCTTACAATAGTTCAGTGGCATCATTCTTAAGAAAGAGATTTGATTATGGGTATTTACAAAATATTCCAATTAGAATTACAAACTTACTATTGAATGAACGTTTACAATTTATGGGAATGATTAGTGCTTTATCACAAACGTATACAGCAGCTGATATGGTTACAGCATCATTCACAGTTAAGGTAGGTTCAGGTTCAGTAGTAACAACTGAATATGAAGATGGTACTTTTGAAAATATTAATTTTGTTATGATGGATACTTCAAACAACTTAGTACCAAATACAAAAGTAACATTAGTTAATTCGGATACAGGTTTAGTTGTAAGTGCAACTTCTAAAGTAGATGGAACAGGATTACTTGGTTTAGTTCCTATTGGGGATTATTCATTATCATTTGATAACTTCCCACTAGGGCTAACACCACCAACTGATTTAACTTTAACAGTTACAGCTGGTATGGCTTTACCTGTTGTATGGACATTCACAGTTGGAGCACCAGAGCAACCAACAATTGATATTGATGTAACTAAGTCTTGGACAGACCCACAACCAACTAATAGTGTTGTAACAGTTAACTTACTAGATGCTGAATTAAATATTGTAAACTCTATTGATTTAGATGATACAGGATTTGGAACATTCACTTCAGTACCATCAATGGAAGCAGATGGGGTAACACCAATTGTTTACACTATCACTGAAACATTAGATGATGGAGCAGGAAATGACTTAACACCAGACTGGGATATGGTTGTAACAGGTGACCAAGTAGTAGGATTTACTATTACTAATTCACTTGTCACTACACCCTAGTTCGCCCTACACGATAGGGCTAAGCAGCATAGGTAGTACAGATGTAATTATGTAGAGCTAAGGGCTGGGCATTAAGCCTAGTCCTTTTATTAATATAAATAGAAAGATACGAGGATATAAAGTATGGCAACAAGAATTGATTTAACACAACCAAAATATTTAATTGAAATGGACTTTGATATTTCAGCTGATGAAGTATTTGAAGCAAGATTAACTATTCAGGATTTAATTGATTTATCTACAGGAGAACAACCAGCTAATGATGCAGAAGCTATGTTAAGAATTAGGGAGTTCTTAAAAGCACCTGAACATATTAGTGATGATTTATTAATTAGAATGATGGAATATATCAATAAAGAAATCGAGGAAATTGATTTCACAAATCCCAGTACATTTAGAGTATAAGCCTAGCTTGTACTTGCCCTATATGGATTGGTCAACCTATAATATTATTGATGACAAAGAAAGAGATTTGTCTTACAAAAATATTATGGAAGTTAACTACCATATAGCTGAGGGAAGAATACCTTTACGTTTGCTTAATGCAGAAAGTGTAGAAGAGTTCTATGAGGTACTTAATATTATTAATACACCTAGATGGGCTGACACTAATGAAGATGGCTTATTTGATAACATATCTAAAGCTGATATGGACAAGTATCTATCAAGCAAACCTGCTACTGTAAACTTCAACTATGACTTTGATGCTTATTGTCCAGACATCAAAAGAATATTTGGAATTGATTTGCGTAATGATAATCCTAGTTGGTTTGAGTTTATGGAGATGCTTAATTCTATTTGTATTATGCCTGATACACTTATGCAAGCTAGAATTAAGTATAGGAGTTATGAAGCAAGTAAAGATGAAACGAATGAATACAAATCTTATATGAATAGAATGAAGTCTATGTATAAGATTTAGAAAGGAGTGATTATATGGGGGAAACAAGAGTAAGTTTAATGATGGACGTTCAAGGAGATAGTTCTAGTGCAGTAAGTGCTTTATCAAGAGTAGAGAATGCTTTAAGTAAAGCTAGTACTAGTAGTGTAAAAATGTCCGATACATTAAAAAATAGTGGGGCTGGCTCTAAAGAGTTAGCTAGTTCTATGACTAATACAGTTAATGCTATTAATAATTTAAACAGAGCTAATGAGGTAGCATTAGAAAAAATAGTTTCAATGGGACAACAAATATCAAGACTTGGTGGACTATATGGGACTATGGATATAGAAGTTCTTAAGCTAGCTCAAGACCAACAAAAGTTAATAGATATATTTAATGCTGGTATGTCTGTTTCAAGTAATCTTACAAAAAATTATAGAAATGTAGCTGAAGAAAATAGTCATATAGTTCTTACTGGGAAGTCTTTAAATCAAACTTTAATAGATAACAATACAGCATTTAGGGAATCCTTGTCTGCTACTACTAATTTTGGGAAGTCAGTATCCCTAAGTACTGACTATACCATAAAGGGCTCAAATGCCCTTGATGTATATAGTGAAAGTGCTATGGCTTCAGCTAAAGCACTAGCTGAATTTGATGCAAAGAAAGATGCATTAATACAAGCTAATAAGGATGCTGCAGCAGCTGCTACTACAATTAGAAATTTTGGGGAAAGAGTAGATAGCTTAAAAACTAGTTATGATGATTTTGGTTTAACAATAAGTGCTACATCTAATCCCATAGGTAGTCTAGTTCAGGCACAAGATAGGTTAAAGAAATCTTTTGATGAGGGGGAAATATCCCTAGAAAGATATTATAGTGGGCTAACTAACCTTACCCCAGCTGTAGAAAAACCTATTAGTGCATTTGATGGACTTGGTAGGTCTATTGCGAATAGTCTGGGTAAAACTGGTAAGACAGCTATTAGTGGGTTTGTTACTGGGTTAATTGGGGCATCAACACCTATGGGGGTAGTTGCTAATGTTGCTATGTCAGCTGGTACTGCTTTGGCTAGTGCGGCTAAACAAGGTTGGGATTTTGGTCAAGTATTAACAGCACAAGAAACTAAGTGGAAAACTATGGCTAATTCTGCTGAACAGGCTAGACAAGTTCTTACTATGATTAAAGATGTTGCAAAAGAAACACCCTTTAGTTTTGAAAAAACAAATGATACTATGACTAAACTTTGGGCTACTATGAAAGACCCTACACCAGAAAAAGTTAAAGATGCTTTTTATGTTATTGGTAATGCAGCAGCAGCATCTGGAGCCGATGTAGATAGGATAGGTAAAGCCTATACCGATATGATGGGTGCAGCAAAGATTAATGCTCAGGATATGCGACAGTTAACTGAGGCTGGTATACCAGCTTGGGAAATGTTAGCACAGGCTGCAAGAAAAGGTAAGGTATCTATTGAGGGAGTGTCTGACGCTTCTAAAGTTACCGCAGCCGATATGAGAAAGTTCTCAGCTGATAGTAGAATTAGTGGAGATTCTGTTGGAGCTTTATGGGAGCAAATAGCTAAGGCACCAGCCTATCAAGGACAAATGCAGGCATTAACTGATACATTTCCTGGGCAAAAAGAAAAGTTAAGTGATAGTATATCTATTATACTAGGGGAAGCTGGTAAAAATCTTCAAGAAAACCTTTTGCCTTATATGAAAGAAGCTAATGGAATCTTAGATAATTGGGGACAAAAGTTAGAAAATGATAGTGTATTTAAGGAACTTACTAAAGATATAAATAGTTCTAAAGATGCTTTTGTACAGTATCAAAATCATATGTTTCATACAAATGAACAGACCGATACATTATCTAAAGCTACTAGAATATTAAAAGATAACATAGGTGACTCTACTGATGGTATGGATGCAGGTGTAAAAGCATTAGCAGAATTTGGTAGGAAGTATCAATATTCTAAAGAAGAGATGTTAGAATTTGCAAAAAATTCTGGGTACAATGCTGAACAATTAAAGGTACTTGAGAAAGCATTAGATAAAGAATATAAAGTAAAGGTAAATTCTGATGAAGCAGTAAAGAATATAAATCTTCCAAAGGAACAAATGGAGGGGTTTGAAAAGATAGTAAATCAAGGGTACACCTTACAATTAGATGATTTACCATTTTTAAAAACAATTGGTTACTCTAATAAAGAGTTAGATGATTTAAGGGATAGGCTAAAAAAGAATGAAAATATTATTCTTGCAGATGATAAGGTATTTAATGATAGGGTACATAAGTGTCAAAGTAATTATGAGAGTACAGCTTCTTATATAAGTAAGAATCCTTTTAAGATAAATGCTGATAATAAACAAGCTGCCGATATGATAAATAGTACTAAAGCTATGAATATACCTGATAAGTCCTTTACAATTACAGCAAGTCTTAGTGATGCTTCCCAAAAATTACTTGATAAGCTTGGGTTAGGTGGAGGTACTAGTAATAATAATACACCTGGCTCACCTGGGTATAATCCTGGTGGAGGGGTAACTTTTGGAATGGCTATGCCCTCAGTAGCACCACCACAATTTGATTCTTTTGCTTCAAGTATTAGTGGACTTGCTACACAGTCTGGGGCAGCAGTTAATGTGCAAGCAAAATATATTGATGCACAATATATGGAACAACTATTAAGCCAAAGTGGCAGAAGGGCAGGTTTTTAATATGGCGTTACTAGAACGTGGGTTAGGTCTATCAGGAATTAATGGGAACTCAATAGAGTATATGACATTAACTGATATGAAAGATACTACAAAAGTATTAGACTTGACCGACAGCTATCAAATTAAATTGATTGATGAATTAACAAATCAATATACAGATGTATCTAACTTCTTTCAAATGAATGATGGAACGATATATACTAACAGTGATATAATGCCCCCACAAAGTATTACATTCAATAATATTACGTGGGCACAGAATGATAGACAACTTAAAGATTTTTTGAATAAGCGTAACACATACTTTAAGTTAGACTTAAGTGTTAATGGTAATGAATATCTTTGCTTCCTAACATTAGGTGGACAGTCAGCACAAATTAATACTGTGCTATACAAAAATTATAATGTTACGATGAAGATGATGACAAGGTTCTTTGAAGTAACACGCTTCACAGGAAATCTTATCACAGAATTTGTACCACCACTACCACCTGGTAGACAGTGGGGTTATGGAACACTAGGTAATATATTTCCATCTCAACCTGTTTATGACACAGCCAATAGTAATTCTTTTACTTTTTGGACATTTGATTCTCCTTGGACTAAGGGAGATGGTAGTGATATGTTCCCTTGGGTAAGTTTAGCAGGCATTATGGGTCCTCCTATAACACAGGGAGCCCAACCTACTTCACCTATACTAGGTAGTGTAGATAGTAGTGAAAGTTATTTTGAGTTTAATGGGGACATCTCACCACAAATAACTGGGTATAAGATAGTATTAAAAACAATAAATTTTCAACTAGATGAGTCTTCGCCTTATCAAGAACTATATGCTAGGAATCTTAATATAATGGTTGACTGGTCATTTGGTGGTAGTACTGAAGAAATACCTTTACTTGAAGAAGTGGGCTTACGACAAATAGATTGGCTGAGTGATGGAGGCATTGAATTAAGTAATATGAATTTAAGTTGTGTAATAGACACTGCAGCTGTGGATAGCTTTTCGATAAAGATGTACTCTAATCTTGCTATTGAAGAAAGGTTCTTTAATGAGTTTGATGAAGAATATCCTGACCCTATATCAACTATGTGTACAGTTGAAATTATACCAATATTTATTAGTGGTGATACTACTATTGAACCTGATAATGTTAACTATGTATCAGCTGGTGTATTTGATACAAGGGTAGATTACCCAACAATTAGTACTACAGCAACACAATTTCCTTTGACTAATGATACATCTACACCTACTATAACTGGTGGTCTTAATGCTTCAATAAACAATAATATATTAAGTTGGGATACTTCTAGTAATCCAGACAACATTGTTAGGTGGGTATTAAGTATAACTCATTTAATTATTGCAGATGCTGGTCCTGCTAATGTAACATTAAACAGTTGGGACGCTAGAATATGGTGTAACTTATACCACCCTAATGGAACATCAGATACAATGACTTTATACCAAAGTTCTATTACTAACCCATTTATAAATTTTACAAACAATATATCACAAACAATATTCTTTGGGGATATTGTAGGAGTAGAGTTATTTGTTTCTGGAAGATTTTGGGACGATAATAATATGTTATCTACACAAAATGACTTACAGTTTTATATGGGTGAAATAGATATGACTCCTTGGATTATATATTCAGATGAAGTATTACCTGACTATCCTGTTCCAGCAACTGAGAACTCAACATACAACAGTGTTGATACTGGGTATCCTGAATATGATGGGGGCGACCCACCTGCATTGATTACACCAGGTAATGGTACAGGGGACATTACACTTGCTGATTTCCCACCACATATACAAGGTATATATGATGGGTTAGATTGGAACGATAATAAGATGGGTATTGATTATTCGTGGTATAATGTATATAACAATAACTATTACTTAATGATTAGTGGTATAACACAGGAACAAGGGACAACACAATTCCCTGGACTATGGATAGATGTTAATGGTACTGAAGTACAAATGGATTTTGCAGGGTCAAATAACTTTGTAGAATATTGTAATATACCTAGTCTAAGTTACATTAGAACTAATGGTGTACCATCACCACAGTTACTACCATTAAGTAATGAACAACCTACAAACTTTATTTTCCCAATACAAGATAACTATAACAGGTTAAGATTTGATGGGCTAAATAATATGGAAGTATTATTGTTAAGAGCAATCAATATAATTTAGGAGGTAATATATGATAGGATATATTTATGATGGAATAGGCTCAACCTTAGAGTTTAAATATATGGTACATATAAGTGATGATAGTACAATAGTATATTCTAATGAACAAGTGGATACAACAATAGAATTAATCTTTGACCAGAATGTAACGATGTTACATTCTCTTCCACTTGCTTATGGTAAGAACTTAACCGAAAGGGACTTGTTAAGGATAGAGCATAAGTGGTTTAATGTATGGGGTATCATCACAAACTTAGAGTATGGTGTAACAAACAACATAATTAAATGTACGTTTTCGTGCAAGGGGGACATCTTACGTAATGAAATGTTTATTGATAAGTTAAAGGTACCTGATACAAAACAATTAATTATGGACCAATTCAATACAGTCTATACACAAGAGCCAATAGATTTAATAATCACTGATGACTTAAGACAGGCTGATAATATTGAAGCACCTGATAAGAACTTAATGATTTGCCAAGTAATTAATGACTGGTATAATCGTGGGTTTAAGAGTGATGCATATGTAAATCTTGATACACAAAGGTTAGAAGTACACGTTGACTCGTATCCAAGTACTATTGCACCTAAGCCTATTAACTTTGATGGGTTGCAAGATTCAAGTTACTTCTTTACCAATACAGGATTCACAGCGTGTCAATGTTACTATCGTACAGATGATAATGCTGATGCTGTGTATGCTGGTAATGTTTATTTGAAATTAGATTTGACTTGGACAACAGATTCAACTGACCCAGATATAGTACAACCTTTAAGGTGGACAACTTATTTGTGGACACGACAAGCTAATGCAGAAACTGTAGCTGATATGAAAGAGAACTCATTCTATGGTGGTTATGCATTACTTAATTATAGAAGTGCAACAAATCATATAGACTTCACAGCTGACTTGAATGATTACATATATAGAGATTATATATTCAATGACTACTTCAATAAACAAAGTAATAAGTATGATTTGTTTATGGCAGTTGGTGATTACTATGTTGTATCTATGCCTGATGGTAGAAAGGTTACAACGTGGATTAGTAAGATAGAAGTAACAAATAATACAGTCAAAATAATATTTGGCAAAGACAAAAGATATGTCTTTGATGTTATAATGGAACGTCTAACTAAAGGCACAGGCAAAATAACATATGGCTTAACAACTAGTGGGCATAGCTCAACAGACCTATTAGCCAGTGGGAGTAACTTTTCTAATGGTATGGTCATAAATGTAGCTAATGAATACACAGGGTATAGTAAATTGTGTCTTTGTTTAACAGACCAATTATCTGTAATAACTTGTGATTTGCCAGGTATAGAAGCTACTGTATTAAGATTTGGGGGAATATATTATACAAGTGGTTCTGGACACTATACACACGCGGCACATCTTAATGTTAATAGTTCTACCCAATTAACTGTTAGTGCATTTGCTCCAGGATTAAGTCATAACGCTAGTGGAAATCACGGTGCTTTTTCAACAGCTAGCTTTAACTGGTGGTTATATGGAGTAGTATAGGAGGGAAAGAAATGAAATTTTATAAAGGTATTGCAGGAAAAAGACAAGGCAAATTAAAAGGTGTTATGTTGCATAACGATGCAGGTTCAGCTAGTGCGACACGTGAGTTCTATGGCTCGTGGCTAAAGACACGTGATGCAACACTAGGCTTTGCACACGCTTATGTAACAAGCACTGGGACTTTGCTATTAGAAGATGAGGCTAATCGTGCGTGGCACTCGGGCTCAAGTGTAGGTAACAATGATTATTATTCAATAGAGATATGTCAAAGTAAAGCAGACAAAAATATATTTATTGCTAATGAGCTACGTGCTATTAAACTTGTGGCTGAAGTGTTGCAACGTAATGGGCTAAAAGCTACTAGTGACACAGTTAAGTTCCATAGAGAGTTCTATGCAACTGAATGTCCACATAGGTCTTGGGAGTTACGTGGTAAGAACTTAGCAAAAGTTAAGGCTTATTATATTGCAGAGATAAATAAATTTATCACACCTACTAAAGCACCAGCTACACCTAAGGTTGGTCGTTATCAAACAACAGACAATTTAAATATACGTACAGGTGCAGGACTAAACTTTAGAGTTAAACTAAACAAAGAAGTTAGTGCTGATGCAAGGACAAAAACAACAAGCAAAAATATTAATGACCCAGCTACATTACGTAAGGGTGTTAATGTTGATGTACTAGAAGTTAAAAAAGTTGGTACTATGTATTGGGGTCGTATCCCTAGTGGTTGGGTATCAATGGACTATTTGAAAGGGGTAAAATAATATGGGCTTTAAAGTAGAAACACAACGTAATCAAAGTATCCTAGCTGAAACTATGGAAGTAGGGGCTTATTGCTTAGGGCTTAATGGTTACGTACAAGGCTTTGCAAATAACTTAGCTATGTCTAGACAAGGTTCTAACTGTTTAGTTGACTCGGGTCTAATGATAGTTGATGGCAAAAAAATATATAACTTACCAGCATTTACTATTGGTTCGGACTCGGCTGATGTTATGTTAGCTGCTGAATCAGGGGCTGTAACAAATATATATAATGTTTGGATACTTGTTGATATGACTAACCCAGGTATTTTGCAGGTAGACTTAGCAAATATAAATGTTAATGGTGGTAACCCATCACCATTCTATACAGATGATATATTTAGTTTCAACCTACAAGGTATGAAGCACGTGTTGATTGGTACACTAGTAAATAATAATGGGGGTGTTGCTAGTGCACAAAGAACACTTCCTATCGCTAACATATCGGATACTGGATACAATAGTGTGGCTGAGTTCTTTGCTTTTATGCAGGGACAATTTAATACATTAAATACTAATTTAACAAATCAAATGAATGCATTAACTAGTTCAACTAATTCAAAAATACAAGACTTAACTAATCAGTGGAATGCATTTAAGACACAGACTGGTGTAGTAACAGTAGCAAACTATAACAATAGAAATGGTGTGTTAGGGACAGCACTAACTAATCTTGCTGCAATAAATAGTAGAACGTTTAGAGAAGAAACTGGTTCTATAACACTAGGTCTAGGTGGGGGTTCAACTAGCTGGCGTAGGTTTGGTAGGGTAGTATACTTTGATTCTTTTAACTTAACAGCTAGAGCCTATGCAGCTAACAGTGATACACACCTATTTACATTCCCTAGTTCACCACAGCCTATTAGACCACAATATCAAGGTATTGTTGCTTATGGTTTAGTAACTGTATCAAATACAGCGGGACAGGCTGGGGTTCGTATGATGGGACTAGGGTTCCAAGTTAATACACAATATCCTAATGGTAGATTATATATACATAACTGGGGTGCAGCATTAGGTAATACAACACAAGTAGTATTCCCAGCAACATTATGGCATTCTGCAGGTATTAGTTTAAATAGTAATCTTGCTATTACAAAACCAGCAAACTTATAGGAGGACTTATGGAAGAGATACTAAGACAATTTATATCAGACATTACAAAATTACAATTCAATATACACCACATACATTTCAATTGTATAGGTGATGAGTTCTTTATCACACACGCACAACTAACAAATGACTTCTATGAAGACTTAGAAGACAGGTTAGATTACTTAGGGGAGTCGGCACGTAAACTTGGCGTGCCACCCCTAGGCAACCTACGTGAAGTAGAAGATACAACTATCATAGCTGATATTGATAGTGCAACATTATATGGAACACAAGAAGTAGTGGACTATATGTTGATGGCTTATAATCAAATAAATATTAATATACTTAATATGCGTGAGCTAAGCGAATACTATATGCAAAGTGAATTGGACTCGTGGTATAGCGACAATATGAATATGGTGTGGAAGCTACAACAAATGGCTATGGTATAAGGTTATAAGGTCAACGAACTTCTTAAAAAAGAAATACAAACTTAAACTTCTTTGAATATTTTTAATTTTTTATTTCGTGTTAGTGTTAACACCTTTTGCTATGTACTTTTTCAAAAGACCCTTGTACACGTAGTAAGTAGACTTCATTTACCTTATGACCATACGGACTAAACGATAAGGGGGATTATTTAGAATGGCTATATTTTGGATATTAAATTTGATTATAATTATATGGGCGTTTTCTAATCACGAAGACTAGTTAATCACCCATACTATATTTTGAGAGGGGAATCATATGATATTTTTTTATAGTTTATTTTTTGCATTAGGAATATTATTTGTTGCAGCTGTAACATTATATATGTTGTGGTGTGTGAATGATTGGGTGGGAAGAGATGATGATTGATTTTATTTTGACACTTCTTGCTACTAGCTTAGGCTGCTTTATGGGGTGTTTAATAGCTAAGCTATTTGATAAGGGGGTGTAACTATGGAAGCTATGTTAAATGGGTTAACAGTAAGTGAGATAACTTTTAAAGTATTATTTATTGCAGGGCTGATATTTATATCACGCAGTACAAAAGAAAACATCGCACGTTTAAATGATAGAATAGATTATTTGACTGATAGAATTTTAGAGCAAAAAAAAGATAGGGACTAGCCGTTTGGCTAATCCCTATTTTTTATTCTCTCTAATGCAAGTTGGTATGTTTCTTCATCTAGCTCACACCCTATGAAATGTCTATTAGTATTTTGGCAGGCAACACCTGTACTACCTGTACCCATAAAGAAATCTAATATTGTATCTCCAGGCTCGGTAACTTTTGTAATTAAGTATTCTAATAAGTCTATTGGCTTTTGGTGAATGTGTAGTGGGTTGTGCACCCTAGCAAATTCTAGTATGTCTGTATCACGCTTACCATTAAGTATCACACGACCTTTAGTTGCATAGATAATGCATTCATACTTAGGTGCAAAAGACCCTTTTAAATCTCCTAAACCGTGATTATTCTTTAACCATATTAAATTGTTCTTAACTTTAAATCCAGCGTCCTGTATCAATTGTATGTGGTCGCCTAACTTATTCCATTTAGTGAAGAAGAACATAGCACTATTATCTTTTAGTACACGATAAGCTAAGTCTAGCGACTCTTTAAGTAGTGGTAAGTTATCTTCACCATCGTTTAGTATACCTTTTCTTTTGATACTTTTGTTATGGTCTGCATCGGCAAGTTCCCATCGCACTTTTGAATTTATACCATAAGGTGGGTCAACTATTATAGCATCAATACTACTAGGTTCTAGTTCTTTCATTACGTTTAAGCAATCATCATTTATTAGTTTCATTTTTATACTCCTCTAGT
>Ga0123354_10000636_pt1 | contig 36910 bp, 15 predicted proteins | sample TergutLab28metaG_2_FD_97872 | JGI IMG/M metagenome (GOLD analysis project Ga0123354, IMG submission 97872) | Labiotermes labralis P4 segment gut microbial communities from Petit-Saut dam, French Guiana - Lab288 P4 | ecosystem: Host-associated > Arthropoda: Insects > Digestive system > Gut ... | reverse complement strand
GAAGATGGACGTATTAACGTCTGAAACATGTTGAGCAATATATAATAAAGCAAGTGTCATCTAGTTGGTCAACCTTTATTCAAATATCAAGATGATGCACGGTCCAATACGCATAAGATTGATAATATTAATGTTCAAATTTCCCACTGTAAAGCTCTGAAGAACTATAAAATTGTTTCTTTACGTTCATTTCGTGTTCGTTATAATTGTTGCTTAATTCGTCTCCCTAAAACATAGCAAGCTGATGACACACTGTGTGCTGTCCGATTTCAGCTTTTAAACCAGTAGACAAATTTTAACGAAACTTTGTATTCTTGCCATTCACGATGCTACAAAGATATAATTCATAATTTTAAACAATCAGTAACAACTGTGAACTTCATAAGAGGAGACGACCCTGGCACTGCTTTCTTTGGATCCCACAGCGATGAATTTTAGTAGAACTTGTAAATGTTACCAGATTGCGTTGAAAAAAAATATTTTTATAAAATATAAAATAATATTACGCAGTCTGTGCGAAAATATTCTATAGATCTCGGTTTGATGCAGATAGGCATGTGAGGTTTGGTAGGCACATTTTTCAGTGGCGTATTTTGAGATTGTGTGTTAAACATCTTTTGTTATTCCGGTGTTGCTAACGTGGTGAATGTGCGATATGTTTAGCGTGTATTGAATCCGTATTTACAGGATAATTATTTGCAAAACCAACATAGAAACGCAAAAGTAGTAATATTAATGTATTTTAAAAATATACATTTATACAGTGGAAAAGTAGACTTTATGTGTTCTGCTCGGAACGTCTTGTGATTTTTATTTCATATCTAGCCTCTATTTTTTTTGTGTAATTAAATTTCTTTGTAAAGTATGTGAAGAGATTCCTCGAGGCGCCACTATCTTATTTGCTAGATCTGACACATTGTAACATTACTGGTTTATTTACGTCGTAGCCAAATTTCTGCGGAGAGAATCATTTGCGTATGTTTCTGGGATGAAAGCCAGTGTTCGCTCTACTAACTCGGCAACTCACTGGCTTAATTTCGATATCTGACCCGTTGTAATTTTATCAGTTCAAATATGTATTAGCCACTTTTTTTTAGGGATGGTCATTTGCGTTTGTTCTTAGGATGACAGCGAGTGTTCGCTCTGCTAATTCGGTACTCACTGGCTTTGACTTGACCAGACATGAAAGGATCAGTTGATTTGAAATATGTAATTCTTGTCATGAACCCTCGAAATAAAGCTCAAATATAAAAGAGGAAGTTTTGTCTGCTTATAGAAATTGTGAAGCACTTATGAACAAAATATATGTAATAAGTTATAGGTATTTAAATTTTTTTTTTTTTTTTTAGATTTGACTGTATTTTGCAGTCAGAGAGCAGTAGTTACAAATTCTTTTTTTAACAGCTAAATACATATCAACGCAAAATCATGTAACGTACAATGTTACATGTAGGGACTGTCCGCCTGTGTGTATATTAATATACCACTAAATAAATAAATAAACGTATAAATCTGTCGTACTCTTCTCTGATGTGAAAAATAATGTGTATCGTTACCGATAAATATGTCATAGCCGAATTAGTTGTCTTTATTAATCAGTCAAAATTTTAACAGTTCATTCAGTATTGTAGCTTTGACCTTTTCAAAAAAAGATTTACCGTTTTGGAAAGACTTGTCGAATTTGTGGTGTGTGTATCCAGTTAAACAGCCGATTCCAGTGGCCGCACGGTCTAAGGCGTAGGTTTGCTGCCTCTCGTCCGCTGAGAATGTGGGTTCGACTTGCGCTGGGGTGTGGGTTCGACTTCCGCCGGGGACAGGTATGTTGTCTGTTGAGATTGTTGTGTGTTGTTAGGTGGAGGTGTCTGAGACGAGCTGATCACTCGTCGAGAGAAGTCCTACCGACTGTGATACGTCGTTGTGTGTGATCTAGAAACCTCAAGAATGAGGAGGCCATGGCCCGCGTTGGGCCGCAGCGCCACAGGAAAAAAAAAGCTCATTGCAAACTGTGTATTAATATTTCCCCGAAGGGCTCTAATATATACACACACACACAGAGTTGAACTCGGTTTTAAGGACCTCGGGTTGTGCGACACCTCGTCTATAGCATTTTACTTCCAGTGTTACCAACTAATCCCTCTGTTTTTTTCTGCCTAGCTTGATGCGACATACGTAACGGCATCTACTCGGATATAACGACATTGCCAGTCATCGTTTCCACTACAATTTTCCAAGAAGTAGGCAATTTTGAGAATTCAAACCCTTCCTCGTCCTTGTGAAGGCAAGCCCTCTACTCCTTCATGTAGTTATATAAATTCCAGACCTGCGAAATGACAAGAGTACCGTAATTCACTTTGTGCCTAAAGTTGCCCTCTACATTTCTACTATTGCAGTTAAAAGGAAACTGGAAGAGTGATAACATGGCTACAATCATGAATAAAAGGAAGGGTTTGAACGTCGAAGGAAAAGTTAAAGTGAAACCTCAAATAAAAAATGGAAAAAAATAAAGCTGACGTGTGTCTGATATTAGGTCTCGTATATTGTACGATCCAAACGATTTGGAGAAGGAGAACCAAAATTATTAGTGATTTTGAACGGAATGGATCGAGAATAAAATAATTTCGAGAGCCTGAATGAAGTGACGTCGATGAGCCACTGTTTTAGTGGTTTAAACAAAGGATTAGTGACGATGTACCGTGGTAATTTTTGTTCCTATTAAATTTTAGTTTTAATTTGTTTTTTAGTGTAAACCTTCATGGCAAATGCGGTTATAGAGAAGGAATTTGTATTTGATGTAAATTATGATTTTAATTTAAATATGAGTTAGTCGTAGAGTTAACATTAAATAATATGCCGGCAGGTCTGTATTTTGTCTCTAAATGTTCTTATTCATTGTTACCATATTCCTCGCTTGGCGACACTCTTTAATTCCGTCCCTTTGATGACGTTATAACTAAGTCCGTCTGTTAACATTGATCTGTGGATAGGCCCGTAGCTGTTTGAATTGCCAAGTTTCTCTACTGAAATTTCAAACATCATTTTATTAATTATAGGCACTGAATGTGAAATTTGCTGAAAACACTTACAAGGGAACTTCTTCAAAATTCACTCAATTATCTGTGAAGGTTAAAATCCTCATTTAATACAATAAATTCGAAAAGATCTCAGGAATTTATAGAACAAGATTCAAGGTTTCTGCTCACTGTATGACAAAATTATTTTCAGTATCGTATTCGATTCCAGCAATATAGCTGTTAGGAAGCCTGCCAGGTTTTAGGTAGGTTCTGTTTTCAAATTATGATCTGGAGATCGACGATGATGACAAAATTAAGCTTGTGTTTTGTAATTTTTTCCTACCACACGCTGGTATAATATTTTTTTAGGAGACCACGATTCTTTCATTAGGTTACGTAAGGTATACTGTAGTTTTTTTGATTCATGAATAATAGCATACATACCGATACACATTTTGCTATGAAGTGCACCTGGAATTAGTTGTAGCCTGCAGGCTCGGCGGTCTCTGAAACAGATTTGGTTCTTTCATACGCTAGTGTTACTGCTCCCAGCAATGTCAATATTTGTACAGTAAATAAACCGTCATGCACACTTAACTGGAATAATGCGGAATGAACATGTATATAAACAGCAGCTTCAAATGCTAACAAACAAACTCTCATCACTGTTACTGTCATAAAATAAAACATAATTAATTCCGCGAAACATAATTTTAGAATTGTGTTACAATTGTAATCAGTTGGTATTTTTCTCTTACAGCCTGATTTTTGCCCACCATATTTTTCCATACCAGTGGTATATAAAAGCTCGCGGCCACACTGCTTCTGTGTGATTTGAGTTTCGGTTATAACTGTTTATGATTACAGAAGAACTTTATATTTATTCTATGGCAGCGTTTTCAGGATATTTTTAAACAAGGGAACAGAAACGTAAGTCACGGCAGATTAAAAGAAATCTAAAGCTTCGTGACACATCTGACTATGCTCTTGTGCTATTTTGGTGCCACTGGAATTTTTCATTTAATATTCTAAATGAATTAGTGCATTTTTACCTAATTCAGTACGTTACTGTAACGGCATCTGTCCAGATGTGTGTCTTGTGATGGTTCTTCTCGGGTCTTGAACAGGTTACGTTGTATCCTGTGGAAAGTTTTCGTGGTGTGTCTCAGTCTCTCCACGCGATTGCCAGTAACGTATTTTGGAATGAGCCATGAACGTTTCTTTCAATGTTTCCATCTTAATCTTTGACTGGTCTACAATTCTGTAAGAACCGCTGTAATTGAGAGAGCTGTGTCACGCGGCCTAGAATCGTTTATTTGCGGTCGTGGAGAAATTTCATGGGCGTGCGTGCGTTAATATCGTAGAAAATATCCGTATTGTGATGGAAATTTGCTCTGAATTTCGTCACTATGAATTCTAAGTAACATTTGAATTGTACACAATACAGATATTAGTGTTTCTGGCAGGTTATGAAAATCTGTTTATGGTATGAGTAATTATCTTTACCTTTGTTTGATTTAGATTGTATTCAGGTGTTCCTGATTTACGTGTTTAACAAGAATGGGTAATGTCGAATTTGTAATTTGAGAGACTGAAAGGGTGGGCTTAATATCAGGTAGGGCTGTTATGATATAATTTTTCTTGAACTGCTGAAGATGACCACCAATAACCTTAGTCGTTAGTCACCCCTGAACCCAGGTCCTCCTCCCACCATTAGCCGCAAGGTAGCCTATTAAAGTAGAAAGTGTTCTGAAAGATCCGCGCCTATGTTAGCATACTGTTTCGGCATTTGCTTGGAGAACATGAGGATGCATGACACGGGATTGCATTATTAGCTGAAATTTAAAAGTTTTGTTCGTGAAACGAGAAGGTGATATTTAGATATTACAGGTATGGATATCTGTACCACACACTGTGAAACCAGATGATTTATTGCAACTGTGCCTCTACCGAAATTCCTTTCCGGTTACACTCAATTCGAAAGTCGGACCTAAAACTGGCCGTAGGTCTTCTCTCTGCTGTTCCTCATGAAGTCCATCAGTACGGAAGAGAATGTCGTAATGCACAAATGCTCGATACACTCAGTTTCGAAGTAAAATATTATCCCCCCCCCCCCATTTCACGTGACGATATACAACTTCTCCAGTTGAAACATTGTAGTTAGTACCGTAAATCACTCTGTGGAGTTAAAATATTTTACGAAACAACTGGACTGAACAAAAGTTAGATAATAATCTTGATTATTCCGGGCAATTGTGTGGAGAATGTGCACGGGGAATTAAGAAACACGGATGATCCAAAACATGTTCTTTATTGATCCACGAACAACGAGATAAAAGTGTATTTTTTGTTATTTATATAATACATGCACAATTTACGAGTAGACGCTTACTGTTTACATAAAAAATTCGTGATTTTTTGTTTCGAGGATTATTCAAACACTTGGCATTAAATCACGGTATTTTCCACATTCGTCATTAATCATAAACAACTTGCGTTAGTGCACAGATAATCCACAAAGCGGATAGACCGTACTTGGATAATCGAGAGTACGTACATTATATGTGATTATTACTTGACACTGAAGTTTTGTGATATTTTATACAACTAAAAAATAATTCCTAAAGGTTATCATTCGTTGTCACTTTGCAATTGTAGAGAAACTTTTTAGGTACTGTTTCTGTCGGTTTTAAGAGGTGAAAGTGTAAATAAAATTACTTTTATGGGACCTTCGGACTAATCTAGTCTGTGTCTCCCCTTTCCATATCCGACGCACTACAAAATATTCAATATATATTTATCACATCTCTGCTTTACCATATTTGGCTAGTACTGATCATGTATTGATCATAAAAGTAGAGCTGAACAAAATCTGTTCCCCCTCATTATTTATTTAATCGACTGCTCTCATAAAAGTAGTATGCCATTGCACAAAATCAATGGATGCGTAATTGCATACGCAAGTAGTGGAGGGCAGTAGTGCCTGGCGGCTGATATGTGATAGGAAAAAGTGGCATTTGACAACCACTGACAAAGAAAAAGATTTTCTAGCGACCAACCTTTAAATAAATGACGCAGGTGAGTAGAAAATTCCTGGCCTGAAGCAGAATTGATTGAAGTGAGGTACTGGTTAAAAAAAATTGCTTGTGTTTACGTGGGAGTGTTCGCAAAAACGATGAAGTATTGAGTTGGTTTAATTTGTATAGTTCCATCATACATTAACACCAACCTTCCGCACAGTCTTGTCCTTCACGTTTCTACAACATTCAGGAAAATGAATACCGAATTTACATAAATAAGTTTATTAAGAAAAATTTGCCCTTGTCCGTATATATATAGAGAAGTAGGCCAACATATTTCGGCTCTTAAGTATATTTGTCTTCTGGTAGCACCAACATATACTGAAAGGCATGTACTGCGTTAGCACACAGCTTTATCAAATTGTAAATCGTAAAATGCAATGCCGGTATACCATAAAACACCATTGTACAGTATTGCAGTAAATTTTAAGCTTGTGTTAAAATAATGCTAAAATTGTACACAATTGTTGTTAAGATCTGGTGCATCAAAATAAAATCTCTGTGTACACCGAATTTATACTTGTTACATTGGACTCACAAATTTATATTTTGTTATTTCATCTGACATTAGTCTTAGAGTTAGGATGAGTTCAGCCTTTCTCCTGGCCTTCCGACCTTGAGTACCTTTAAAGCTCTTAATTAATCAAGAATTCTTTTTAGAATGACAACTTACTTCTCTCTTCTTCGTTGTTTACGCTTCATTGCCTTGATGACGTTCTATCTGTTATGCTGCTCTTGCTGCGAGCGTAGGAAACAGCAGTAAAGTTGAAGCATCGTCGAAGTTGACGCTTTTGATTTTGTTTTGCTGCTATTTCAGTAGAGACCGTGTGCTTACCTGGGAGAGTTGTAGCCCAGCTGCAGCATTTTCGTCAGTGAGATTATGGATTGTTTGTGCTCCTGTTTATGTGCAGAATATCGACCCGGTTGACACAGATATTTTTTGCCTGTATTATGCCTGTATTTCTCACAACACGCGTGCTTACTTTGGAACACTGTAATTCACACGACGCATCTTCGCCTGTGGGAGTTGTTTCTTCTTTTGTTTTGCTGCTATTGCCGCTAGAGCGCAACACATGTCTGCTTAGTAACGTAACGGTCTAATCTCATACCTTGGAACTACTTCATTAATTATCCTTCTGCTTCCTATATTTCAGCACGTCTTAATTACCCTGGTGAGTGACGTCACTATGGGCTGTGCACTTCATATAAATTAATTCCATCTCCTGATTGCAGCTACTTAACGGCAGTGTAAACGACGCTTACAGCACAACACCAAGAATGTCACAACAAAGGCAAATGCTTGAAGCTGCTGACCTGAATACTTGTCAACAACCCGATATATTTAGGGGGGCATAAATGTGTATAGTATATCTCTGTATATTGTGTAATGTATATGGGAAGAAACGACGTAACAAATAATTTATCTCCTTCTAACTGTGTACCGGGTCATTTTCCCCGGGTATAAACCCGCTGGGGCACGAATCTGGCCACACCTACATCTAGTGTCGAGGTCAAGATAGAATGGAGATATATCAGCATTTGCTTGGTAGGACTGGCGAAATGAAATTAACATTGCTATGTAATGCACATAATTTATATCTGAGATGGGATTAAGGATAAGCGTGTAAGTTACATAAATTTTGGCGGGGCCCTCTTAATAAAGATAATTTAAGAACTCCAAATTGAGGTTGGAACCTCTTACGTAGGTGGCTTTAAATGACGTATGTTGCAAAATATATGAGTTCATGTTAGTGAGCAACTGGATTGCCATCTTCTGAATTGTGACACTGTGGAGGCTTGTGTCTGTCGTTCATAGTGGCTTTTAGTTTGTTGGTGTCTGTCTACAGGAATAAACGCCGTCGCAACAGAGAAACTCGTAGTATGATTTGTTATAATCATTTATGTCGATTCTCTGATACCCATAGTAAATTAGAATTTTGTGTACTGTGTTATTGGTGACAAACCCTGTCTCCACTGTCATTTGTATCTCTTAGCAGTTATGTAGAGGTGGAGTCCGTAATGTAACTGAAACTGAAACGCAGCAGTTACTCTCGTGTGCTGATAGTAACTTGCTGTTTGGAAACACGCAGTATAATGACACACACACAAACACAAACAGATTATTTAAGATGGCGTAATTATGTAGCTTTATAAAGAGGATATTAACCCAAAATTTTGAAAAATGTCATTATTGTCAGATTCCGGGTTCTTGCAGCAGTGAGTGTAAAGAATTCTGTCTACTTGGTCGTCTTGTAGACACGCACAGACATTTCTGTGGAAGTTTCTACAACACTACATGGCCTCTAATTTGTAGGTCTGTATTCTTCGCATACAGTTTGTTTCGGAAGGAATCTGCCATACTTCGGGAATACATTCCTTAGGTTAATTTACGTTCCTATAACTGAATATGTCTACATATATTCGAATTTAGGAATCGTTACGGAATTAATGACAATTCTATGTACTGTACCGGTTTAACAATATATGTTATTCGTAAACTACGCGTGTTTGCTGGCCCAATTATTGCCTTTATGTCGCTCAGATATTAGTCAGACGTCACGTACAGGTGTTACCGTTACTGCAACTACAAATTCCTCCTAGTTTTAATATGTATTTTGTAATCGATAAAAGCATAAACATTTTTATTCTTTAAAAATCATCTCACCAACATCTACGCAAAAGTCCATATTCTTGTGGGGTATATTTTGCTATCTCGATATAATTTCACTTAAGGAAGATTTTCCCGAAGTAAGGCAGATTGCACCTGAAACACACTGCATAATCACTACTGCATTTTTAAATAGCTTCCTCATTTTGCTTTTAAGGAGAATGTGTTCTTGGTCCTAGAATTATGCGTTTCACACTTTTGTAGACGCCGTTGAACTTAATTGCAACCCAGCTGTGTTCATTCACTCCACTTGCAAAGTCTGTGCCACAAATTACACTAGATTTAGTTACAAGAGACTTTGCCTTGTGGTTAGTATCGAACTGCAGTACGTACAGTACAAGCCACAATATAGTCGGACATTACTCAACCAGGGGTGTTGTTACGGCTCAATTTGGAACCCTTGAGTCATGTATGACAGGCTGATTCCTAGTAGAGTGTGTCAAGTGTTGGGTCAGATCTTAAATTAATCCGTGTGACGATCCTATTAGTTGGCTCATATTTTCGATCAGTATCTTTCCCACCTATTTTTTCCCTGGCCTTGTCATCTACGTAAATATGAAGAAAACATGTTTCTCTGAAACGTCGCGAGCTATGTGCCAAATTATACAACGTCCTGCAACAGAAGGCTGTAACTGTCCTTCTCGTGGTTGTTTCGTTTTTCCTGTCTTAGGTCGTCATTCCACTTGTTTTTCCGATCCCCTTTGCGCTTGAGATATGTGGTCCAGTACGACCATTATGATACCCATATTTTGGCTCTGTTGTATAGCTTCTGTGACCCAGCGGTAAGCAGATTTCAAAGTATAAAGTCTTAATATTTACTTCATTACAATATGTTTCCCTCAACACAACTAACATTTAAAGTATAACATTAATGCGCTATGTTTCGACTTAAGACAGTCGAAACATGTCGCAGTAAGGTTATACTTTAAATGTTAGTTGTGTTGAAGAAAACATATTGTAATAAAGTAAATATTCAGATAACACAACGGGATGACTTCATTTTAAAAAATGAAGTCTTAAACTTAATTTGCTTTATGAAGACATTTCCAAATAATAAATGATTTAAGGAAATGTAGCGACAGTGAAAGGTGACTTTAGTAGACCACCGAGAGATATTTAAATTGTATGTGAGCGTATCAGCCGTTTCACCTCTGCGTGTCTTCCTGAAACTAATCAAACAGTCTCTTAGACTTTAATACTAAAACTCTTCAATAAATGTGAAGAGATTAATGATCAAAATAAAGAAAAAGTTTAGGATTTCCAGCATAAAATTTCAGATTTTATTTTAAGCATTTCAGTTTAATTAGACGGCATTGCCAGTTATAATAATGAAGCCTCTACAGCTTGCTAATAATGAAAATGAACTTATGTGTTGCGACTTATCCTGGAACAGGCCTTGCGAAACTTTTTGGAGTCGCGTGCTCAAATTGTCTATAAATTTCGAAGAAATTCTTTTGCGCGCCGTTTGATATTTTGAAGAGCAGCGAAATAAAGTCTTGATGTTTTCCATAATTATTGTTAATTATTGTATTATTAATGTATATTTTAATTATATTGTATGGTTAATGCATACTGTAATTATATTTTTGGTAAAGACTTTCTCGATGTATGTGATCTGGAAGAAAATGTGGACGTAGCTGGGGCTGTTACTGTTTCCTGTTTGGAACAGTATAATCCATAAAGTAAATAAAATGACACTGAATATTTCGTAATTGTAACATGTATATTACTTTTGTTGCAATAACTATTGCAGAGTGAAAGAGAACAAATACTTGAAAGCATTCTTAGGAAATCTGTTTAGGAAATCTCTGTTTTTTCTGAATGATTTTAAATGAGAAAACTTCATGTTATTTATAAACACAGTATTAGGCCTTCCTATCAAGAGACAACATTAACGACTTTGTGACCGTAAGGGGTCATAGCAAATTGGTACGAAATTTAAGGATTCATTTTTTTGCCATGTTTGTTTTATGTTAGTTATATTTACCTGTATTATTTTTTTGATAGCGAAGAAAATAAAATAGACTAAAATCAGTGCAACCAAAGCAGGAAGCCTGTTTCAGTGGCTAATTAGAGTTATGTGTTCATTTAAAATAGATAATTTAAAAAATAACGTATTTATTATTAATATTTTATTAAATACAGAAGATACGTCACTGTTACAGTTATAATATTCTACAACAACAAGGGAGAAAGCAAGTAAACTTATTTTACTATTACTGTGAAGCTCACTGCTGCACTGTGGATAGATAACGGGTGTTTTATGTCAGGTTTGTACTTATTTGCTTTGAGAGCTACGCGTGCAACAATATCTTCTTCATTAAGCCTCATACTGAATTTTAGACACCGATTCCTAGACAACAACGGATCCCGATTTAAGAAAACTTAGTTGAAGAATGAAAGACCAACTTGATGTCACTTGCTATTTTATTTCATTTTTTATGTGCTCAACATGTTTCGGACATTAATATATCCATCATCAGGAGCTTGCGATTGTGCTGTTGAATTACCACATCAGTCGTTTTGTTCTCGGTTCGTTGATTTTAAAGTGGCATAAATTTCACCTCATTTGTTACTGTTAGATAAAAAATGAAAACAATCAGTTACTTTCCTGACATTATAGTTACTAGATTCTTTCAAGAAACTAGAGCCCAGGGGCATAACTGGAGCTGAAGTCTTGTTTGAGTAAGCACTGTCAGTTACTTAGTTTTTCGAATCTTAAAGTACTTTCCAACTTCTTGTCTTGCGCGAGACGTTGCCGCTAGGAACACAACAAAGACGATGCTGAAAAGCACGCCAACACGGACACTACTCAAACCCAGCCGCACCAAATCTCCAGCACACAACCGCCTGCAACACGGACACCACCCAAACCCAGCCGCACCAAATCTCCAGCACACAACGAACCGAGAACAAAACGACCGATGTGGTAATTCGACAGCACAATCGAAAGCTCCTGTTGATGGATATATTAATGTCCGAAACATGTTGAGCACATAAGAAATGAAATAAAATAGCAAGTGACATCAAGATGGTCTTTTATTCTTCAACTATTACAACGATGCACGGCCCAATAAGCATAAGAAAACTTAGTTCAATTAATAAAGGTGTAAATATTTTCCACTAACTCCGAGATGTTCACTTCTGGATGAAGGCACTTGTTATTGTCTTCTACGGGTGTTTATCAGAAGTTATTTCTTCACTCACAAAACAGGAAAGATGGAGTATGAGTAGAAAGGTCCAGTGTTGACCTTTCAGTTGTTACAAAAACACTGCAACTGCTGTTGTATTAGGAAGGGGATGTTATCTGGATCCCATTTGGACATTAGGGTCAGCGGTTTATTGCTGGGGTTGTAAAGTGTTTTGTCCAATGTCACGTATTCGCCCAGTCACCGCCAGGCCGGCACCCCAATTACAAATATCCTGTCAAAACTTCGCATCGCTCCCGATTTGCGTAAAAATGTTTCACCCATTGAGTTATTTTGTAGCAACGGTAATTCGTGTACAGTGAGTAAGGCTTATACTTACGCACATTATTCACAATAGGTGGATGCTGGTCGTTCGCAAGAAATAAAAAATGGGATGGCATTAAATGCAAAGTGCCAAACAAATCTTTCCGCGTGCCACTTTGTGCACGCGTGGCATAGCTTCGTCAGCTCTGACACAGAATCATGCACGTACTTTAAAATTGCTTTTGCTTTTGTAGGGTTACCAAAAAAAAGCGAAAACTTAAAGTGTGGGTAAATTTTTCGCCGGTTCTGGTATAACATCAATTTAAAATACACAATGCATTACTTACGTAAAAGAATATTAGTTATGTGACCTTTGCATCTACTACGATTTACTGAAAGAGACTGAAAATGACCATTTCTTTACGAAGTGCTTCTTTAGTGATGCTGCTTATAGCCAATATGATTTCTGTTTTCAGATTTACAGCGTGCTAGGAGCTTCTGCTGGTTCTTAAATTGCCAACTCCATGTTCAGTTACGGCCAATTAATTAATTTCAGTGCAGTTAGTCTTTTTATTAGGTATGTTTAATGTAAAAACTATTTGAATTAAAATCTGACATTATTTAATCCATATATTTTGATTGAAATAAATTGTTCATTCATGGTACCAACAGACATAACTTTGAGATATAAAAATACTGTCTTATATCTCTTCTACATATTCCGGCGTCACTTACGCAATCCTCAAGGAAGTCTACACTAAAACGTAAAACTTACTAAAATAAAATGGATAACAAAAGTAATTCGTAAGATATTATTCTTACAGCCAGTGTAAAACACGTGGTTTTCACAAATGGTGATTAAAAAAACATTTTAAAATTTTCAAATGAAGGTCAATACTGACTTATGTTCGGTCCTATACTTTCTAGTAGACAAATTAGATCTTGGCAAGTATTAATTTACAGTTTTATAACTGACTTACTGACTTAAATGACACTATACATTGCTCAGTTTTTTTTTTATCTAACAGTAACAATTGAGGTGAAATTTCTGCCACTTTAAAATCAAAATCATCAGATACTTTCCTGACATTTTAGTTACTAGATTCTTTCAAGAAACTAGAGCCCAGGGGCATAACTGGAGCTGAATTCTTGTTTAAATAAGCGCTGTCAGCTCGTTAGTTTTCGAACCTTAAACTGCTTTCCAACTTCTTGTCTTGGGAGAGACGTTGCCGCCGGAACACAACAAAGACGATGCTGAAACGCACGCCAAACTAAGTAATATTCGTTCTAACTTTACCATACACATAATCAGGAAATACAACACTTTGTTATGTGAATCTACAACTCTTTCCTTTTATCATGTTTTTCCTCCTCACAAAGAAAAGTTTTATGAAAACACCATGTTTTGTGTGTGCGTGTGTGTGTATGTGTGTCATTTCTCTACCAATTCAATTCAACGTTTTAACTGCTTGGCTAATTTTTATGAAATTTGCGTACGAATATTACACAATTGGAGCCCATTCCAACGCAGTAATTATTTTCATGCAATCGGCAATTACAATATGGCGGATGCGGAAAATTTTGAGGTGGAAGCAAAGACTCGGTTTTCTCAGGGAATTGCAAGCGTCTTACCTTTAGCACGGGGATGTGTCTTAGTCCGCTGGAGGAAATAGCACTAGACCCTACCGTTGTTGGAAGGAGACGAGAAATACGAATTTTGTGCGGAACTGTTCTGCATGGGTTCTTTAGCTGCTAAATACACCTATAATTATTTTTTACTTAAAACAAATATGGTTGAAGAAATGTAGCAAAAAGAGTCACAATAGCAAATTGCCCTCTTAGGGTTTATTATGCACCGAGTATTGGCAATTCCTTACCGACATTTCTGAACAACGTAGGTCTCAACAGTCCAGTAAGGAATTATCACTACTCGCTGCGTAATAACACGGAAGAACGCAGTTCTCATCCAAGTCGCGGAGGAAGCGTGAAATAACAGAGAACTAAAGTCTATGAAACATGAAAGCAGAGTCTGATTTTTGCTTATAAATCCTGCTATAATAATATTCTGTCGGTATCTAGATCCCTGTTGCATAAGAAAAGGGCTTACGTTGAGGTCATTTCGGTTTTCATGGCGACTTCAATCGTATTGGAAATGGAATACTTTTCTGCAAAAAAGTATAAATTCAGCCTATTTGTAACATATACTTTTTGACAATGATTTTACATGAGTAATATCACCAAAATTCAGAAGAAGTTTTCCATTGTCACTATCCGGAAAACCAAACTCTACGTTTCGGAAGCTATTTGCTTCAGTCCTCTTTCTTATTTGTTTTTGAATATTGGAGACAATGAAAAAAGTCTTATTGGGTGTCGGTGGTGATATTATTCCGTCTACCTGAGTGAAAAAAGTTCGCCACTGACAACAGTATAGCCATGCTCACCTTAAACTTTAGTGTAGTCAAATTAACTTCTTACTTGTTTAATGTACGTAGTAGTGACTCTTTTAAATTTATTTCTAGCGGACCGAATATAACCAGAAAAAAATATTTTTTTCTCGGATAATATTTAAGTTCACAAGTTTTTAAAATAAATGATTAGTAAACTACTTCTAAGTGACAGTTTGTAGTATTCCTGAAAGAGTTATTATAAAGAAATCCTTTGTTACGGGTACAATTATGTGCCAACATCATTAAAAAACGATGTAATTTTTTTCGAGTTCCAGACCATTCATTTCAGACCTCATGTTGAAGTATATTTCAGTTACGTGCATTATGATACAGCAGGACCCCTACAGCACGAAACAAGACCTCGGCATGGGACGACACTGGCACTCTAATGGAAACAAGGCCCGGGAAACAATTGCACCACTTAACTCTTCGAAGTGGCTGTGAAAAACCTCGTAATACAGGACAACAAAGTTTTCAGAACTGTGCTTGTGTAAAATTATAGACAATCAGGAACTCTTTCATCTCGAGTGCGAAACAAGAAGCTGATATTTCACATTTTTTCCCACAGTTGGAAAATGGTGGACTGTGTTGATCTAGATATTGTTTCTTTCTTAGATGAAGTGTGGTTCGCAGTAAACTGGTATATAACGAGCCAGAATAACAGACATGGGGTTGTCAAATTACCAGTGTACTGCCTAATATTCACTTCGAGTTCTGGAACGCTGTGCTACGCACAAAATCATAGGGCCAATATTTCTGAGAGAGAGGAAAGCGGTACATTTAGTTTTGTTGTTCCATTCCTTAGGGAATTAAGGGAAGAGAAAGAATGTACTGTAACTTCGCGTATGGAAATGCCACAACCCGCACAGAAATTTTCTCAGTGACTGTCCGAAAAAGAGCATGAAGTGAACGGCCGATAACTAATGTATTACTCTCTATATCGATACACATTTCAATGGATTATGGCTTCGTAGGTTTCCAGACCTGAAAACATGTGAGTTCTATTCTTGGAAACACTGAAATATGGAGTTCATATGCATAAACCATATTAATTGCAAGAACTGAAGGACATTATCCGAAGAGAATTTGCTAATCTTTCGAGACAAGCTTTCCATCATTTGTCCAGAAATATTTTCAGCTGGTGCTAGAGGTCGACACTTCGAAGTATTTCTATGAATAAGGTAAAGTGATGTGCAGGGAAGGAAGGGATTTAATTCCCTGCCGATGAAAGTTCGCTCCGCTTGAGTTCCTGTAATGTGTCTGGACCCATAATAGGTACATGCTGTATTATTCTCAGAGCTTGGGCACATAAATAGTTGTTTTCAAATACTTTTTTTTGCAAAGTTCTGAGTGTTTTCAGTTCCTTTTGAACATTTTAAATATTTGTGCCGTTGATTCCGACGACCTTTCGAGCGAAATGATTTCTGTATTGTACATTTTGATGGTTCATTCTATACTTTGTAATTTGCCAGCAGATTAAGTGTATTAATTAGTTTCAGACTGTTCTCACAATTGTGTTAATAGCATTAACTGTTTGGAAGAACTCTTCTTTACGAGTTGTTAAATATAGTTCACATTAAAGTAAAATCTATTTTATTTGGCAGCTCCAGATGGAAAGGGGTTGCCGGATATCGCAATTTTCCGGATATTAGAATGTTATGCCTAATGTGTATCACGGTGTAGCCATCACCCTCACGGACAGACTTCACCCAGTTTGTCACCTGATAACCTGTCCTCTATCCCTTTTCATCACTACTTACTGTACGTCACAAGTTGCACATATAATGTAAAAAGCAACGCCGACATTGAAATCTCCTAATCATCGTACAGTACTCTATTCACTTCACTGAATTACACACACATTTTGGTGTCGCCAGGATAGCGTAGTTGGCATAGCGACTCGCTACGGGCTGGACGATCCGGGGATCGAATCCCGATAGGGGCTAGATTTTCAGCTTGAGGTGCGTCATCCCCGTTGTGTTGGTTTAATAACAAAGAATTTTGTGTATTACAAGTACACAACTATTGTTGTGTTCGACTGTACGTGTAATAAACACAATTCTTTGTTATAGATTTTCAGCACCCATCCTGACCGGTCCTGGGGCCACACAGAATCGTATACAATCGGTGCCGGGTCTTTTTCTTGGGGGTAAAGTGACCAAGGTCTGGCGCTGAACACCCATCCTCATCTAGCGCTAAGGTCAAAGAAAGAGTAGAGCTATACTTCTGCACCTCTAGACCTTCATGGCCTCGTCTAGTTTATGATTTACCTTTGTCAGTTTGCCGGTTAACCGAAGTTTTCGGATAATCAATTTACGGATAAACTAGTTTTTACTGTAATTCTGTGCCTCAAACAGATAATGAACCGCTCTGAAAGTTCGCAGGCAGTGGCCGCTGGGGAGAAAAACAGGTAGATGTTTGGAAATTTTAATTTTGCGTGTATGGAAGAAGAAAGTCATTGACCATTTAGCCTGAATTTTGACTCCGTTATTTCTAATTCTACATTGTGACGAAATTTTCAATAAATCGCTAAGGCAGTGTTTTGGCGGAAATTGTGAAGTTAGTTTTTCAGGACGTTCTGTGTGAGAAACATTTAACGTAACGTAGAATTTTGGTGAAGACTGAGTGTTTTCTGTAGCATTTAGGAAATTCACAGTAATTGTCGATAAAGTTGACCAATTGACCGATGGTAAGGCCTTCCGGATGCATGCTGACTTCTAGACAACAATATAATGTTACAGTAGGTGAATCCGCCTCGAAGTCCTTATATTAGTATTTACTTCGATTTTAAAATCACGCAAAAAAAATTTTTACGTCTTTTTTCGTATTCCTTCTTTTGATTTGCGACTGATGGTTTAATTACTAAAAAATGGCCTTGTAGCAAATGCATTGTCTCTGTACCGTTTCTGACGTGTTCACTGAGCTCGTGCTTCGCAACTTTTGTTAGAATTTCTGAATACATTTGCTTCTTGTGTTATTTAATGGGGCATATATTTGTCTTTTACGCTTCAGAATTAACTTCCGCTACATTCATTTATAAGAGTCGCTTCTTTAACGGATTATCGGCTAATACCAAGGACTCCACCAACACAAACAAAACAATGCGGAAGAGAGGCATTTTTTATTCATGTCTTCTTAGTGTTCCACCAGCCCCAGACAGTTTGCACCTTTCATTTTTCGCTTACCCTCGTCACCTACAGACCTTAAAAATTAAAAATATAGTTATGTTCTGAATAATGCATACGGGATTTTTGGTAAACCAAGTGGAACTGAGAGAGATTTCCGTGCCAGCACTTTTGTTTCCCTTTCTCCAATAGGAATCACTATACAAATGCTCCCCATTCATTCATCTGTCATTCTGGTGGAAGGACAGTTGCTCATTATCGCCGGAATTTGCTCTGCACAAGAGAGGGAAAGAGTAATTATATTTGTAAATGGACGCAAAATAGTGAACCCACTTCACTGTTTCTGATTGTGGCAAATTGTGTTTTCTTTCCTGCTCGAATTTTGTATGTGCCGGCTGTAAATTTCTCACATTATTATAATGAAACATAAACAGGTTTAATTTCTCCATATCCATTGCAGACTGTGTACTGTATCTGTGTTGCGAACACATAAATGAACCGTTTTCCGGAGAGACTTGCTTCTGCTTATTCGTCTGGGGACCAGGTGCTGCATTTACTTTGCTGTTACTCATCTGTCTCTGCTCAGTACGAAGTCGCCGATAGACAAAGGAGATTCTCTTGTGTCCCATGAAGCATAGCCCTGTTGTCGCATTTTTCTTCTTCAGCAGATGCGATTTCACTGCATCTTCTTTGGTTACTGTCCTTGGAGAGAGGTAGAATCTCGACAAAAGTCTTGCTAAACTTATATAAGGTTCGTGAAACTTCGGCAAATTTTGGTTTGCATGCGGACATATGATCAGTACACAGAATTAAGAATGGCCAAACAATAATTTTAACTGTGTACGTTTTTATACGTTGTATGCAATACCTATATATATAGTGAGGGTAATAGGAGAAATTTAAAAAATTCCGTTTTTTACACTTTTACAAGATGGCTTATTAATGTAATACGCACGTTTCCGAAAGTAAATTGTTACGAATTTTAGAAATTTCTTGAGTGTTCTATCTCGGCTTTGTCAGGAAAAGGCTCTAGATATACTTTCTAGTTTTAAATGTCCCCCGGGTAGGGTAACACGATCACGGATAACATATTGCATGCGAGCTACTGGTCGAACCGGCCAGCTTTACATAAAAGTTGAAGATAACAGGTATGTTGTGTAGCTTATTTCCCAAAGGATAATAAGTTCCGATATTCTGGAAACATGTTAAATTTACTATAAAATGCTAAAATGTTTCAGAGGCGGATTTAAATTCTTACGCGTGTGTTTCATCATATCGAGGCGAGCGGCATACAAATTTTAAGCTTCGTTTGTTAAATTTGGGACTCTCGCGGACGTGAAAATTTAGATATCGTCCTTCTGGAATGTGGCATCTTGTAGTTAGTAGAGTGAATTCTTCCATCACAAAAATAAGTTTTAATCAGTTCTTCCGAAACCTGCACAAATTGTTACCAAACTTCACTGCATTCAGGTTCATGAACATATAATTCTTCATTTTCACCGCCCTAAAACATGAAATGTCACATAAAATTGCTGTTTGTAAGACAGGAACCATTAATTTGTAAAAACGGCAACGAACTTGCGAGTTGTAGAAACAACTAAATATAAACGATTGGCGTTGAACATTTCCCGGCTAGTTCTCCTACATAAGAGTCCGTTTATTCTTTTTATGTACTTCTTATGTTATCATTTGTTAAGGACCAGGAGAGCGTTGTTATGAGGAAACAGACTGTCATAACCAGCACAAGAGTCTACTAAACGACACTGATTTATGAAATCTAGCTAGTAATTTACTATTAGGTACGCGATTTCAGGATTCTGCCGCGAAGTAGATGAGTTCGGCGCTCTTCTGAGATGTTATGCAGCGTATAGCGGCAATTCCTTGCCTGTAACGAATTATACCACTATACCACTATACGCTGCGTAATATCCAAGAAGAGTGTCGATCGCACTTTAGATGTTTTTCTAGGAATGCGAATCATCAAAAAATTAGTACATTCCATTCCAGTACAGTTTTCTTAGCGAGGTTCCTTCTTATCTTAAAATTTCAGTTTTAACCCTTTTAAAAATAAAATGAAACTTTCTAGAGACTTCACTTTTGTAAGATAGCAGAAGTGTACAAAGTACAATACTGAACACATAAAATTTTAACTTTTACAAACGATCTTAGCAGACGGAGTAACATCGGTGTAATCATTACATCTGTGCAGAGGAAATGTGCAGTCAAATTCGAGAAGAACATAATTATTGTTAGACTCATTACATTTAGCGTAGAGAAAGTTTCCACAAACATAATTTAGGTTAACTGAGTTTAAGTTTTGCTTCTAAGTTGTTGGTCCCATTAATTTAGTTTGCCGACAGCGGGGAATAACCAGTGTAGTCGATTTTAAACCCATTAACGAAGGAACAGGAAACCGATAAAGTGTGGGATTACACTGTCTGCCAATACTTTCGCTGGAAACTTTCTTGGTTGTCGGCTGCAGCCTCAGCTATGTCAGCATGGCTGCCTCCTCCTCCGGAGTCACGTTTCATGTTGCTCAGCATGAAAACTTCCATACGGTAACTTTCCCCAGAATTTAACATACAAGTTCTCTGTGTTATGTTCGGAGGAAATGCGAATTGAAGAGTGTCCACGTAAAACAGGTATTCAATTTCTGACACTTAATCAAAGCCTTCCGAAATGTGTGCTGGTGATAAAGTGGCCGAAGCTTAAATCTAAACGCTTTCATTTAGTAACAAGAGTACCTTCTTTATGCATTCAGTGTACTTCACACGCACATTTCTGTCATGATTAAAGATTTCTTTTCAGCGTACCTTTGTTCTTGATCATGCTTTGCAGTCGAATTATCAAGTTGCATGCCAAGTGAAACTCCGTGTAACGATTACGTCTGCTGCATACTTCAACATTATTCTGCCAGAGTTATTTAGGTTCTTACGTGCCTCTTGTCTATTGATTATGCACTGGGAAAAATTCTTTATCCTGTTGCAAATGGACCAGAAAAAGATAAACTTCAGTATTGAAAGAGAAGGAAGGAAGAAAGAAAGAACGATATGAACATGAATATTTCATTAATTTAACCACATATTATTCACATAGGTTTGTATTTTGGTATCCACAAACTTAGGTGTAGTAATAGTAGGATTTGGTGTATGACTTGCTGTGTGTTTTGTGCGCAAATAGTTAAGAAAGGGACTAGAAATTGGTAAAATTAAAGGGCAGTGCGAGGTAATTGGCCTGCAGTTAGGGTAACATTTATCTAAAATGTTTGCATAAACTGTATATTCTGTGACAATACAACATTTGGGTTTCCTTCAAGAGCAGCAGCGTGCAACAGTTTTTCAGATGGAAGTTGTATCTGTGGGAAACTTCAAAAAGGATGAAAATTATTAAATATAAATGTGAATTTTCAATGGAAATTTCCCTAGTGTATTAAACTGTGGGAATCCTTGATTCGATTTTCTCGCAAAGGTGCTGAAGATTCGAGTCTGGTGGAATGTTACGCCGTTTCGACTCTTAAGTAAATATCGATGACTCGAAGTAAATAACTGCTTTCGCCTTCGAGTTCTTGTGGTATGGTTGTTTCTGAACTTCTAGACCATGAAGGTACAGGCAGTACAGTCATTCTAAACATCTAAATCATTCGTCAGAGTAAAATACGTGATATACCAGAAGACTTGAATGGGCATTTTACGGCAAAGTGGTACAGATTCTGATTCGAATGAACAGTTTCTTATTAAGAAATAGTGTCTGGATATTTAATGATAGTAAAAGGGTAAAGTGTTCCTGTCACAGGCCCGGTGTGGCCCAGAGTGTGGATAGAGGTATAGCTCTACTCTTCCACGACCGCGGTACTAGAAGGGGGTGAGTGGTCAGCAGCACGCCCCGGACGCACTTTACCCCCGGGAAAGACTCGGTGCCCATTTTACAGTAGGCTGGGTGGGCCCCAGGGCCGGTCCGGACTGGCGGAAAATCTCGTCCCCACCGGGATTCGATTCCGGACCGTCCAGCCAGTAGTCAGTCGCTCTACTAACTGAGCTACCCGGCCCATAATTTAATGATAGTGCATACATAAAATAAAAGGAATACAACGGAAGCGAGTAATGAAGATTTGTTTCACTACACCATATTTCATTAAGGGACTGAGCTAAAGACGGACAATAAGATATTCTTGCTCCTGCGACCATTCAGTTCGCATATCTGTCAATAAGAAAAGTCTTCGCTTTTTTCAACTTGCTAATTGTTACACAAAGTGGAAAAGAGCGAAACATTTCAAGTATACAATAAAAGAGGACTTCGTAGTAACTACAGGACTTTTCTCAAACATATGCCTATATGTTTAAATCATCTTGAAATTTTGACGGCTTCTTGTGGTATTCCCAAGACCTGGCCCTAGAGTTTCTTGAGATATTTCAAAGAATAACATAGCTTCACTTATCTGCCATCATTCCGTCCGGTAAGCTACAGTATCACAAACGGTCTTTTTCCTTCAGGTTTTCCGACAAATACACATGCGTTAATTTTGTCCTATGTACAGTGTACGTCCAGCCAACCTAACCCTTATTTCATTATTTACCTTAACCATGTAATGTGACGAACATAAAATTTTAAATCCTCTTTGTTTTTAAACTATGACCTTTGGAGTTTTGATATCATATAAATCTACAGTTTTTATTTTTTGTTTTAGATTGTCTGTCTATGAATATGAACAAGAGAAGAAAACATATGATAATTTCTTCCACGCAATTACTTTTATCATGTAAACTTTGCCGTTCAGTGCTGATAATTGACTGCTATTTTCGTAGCAACTTTGGCAATTGTCTTTAGGTTGTACATTGACTAGAACCAAACTTTTCTTTCCTTGTATGCAAATGAATGAACTGCTTCGATTAAATTTATATATTAAGTATAACTCGAAGTAGCTCATAGATGTCTTATCTCAGACTTTCTCCAATTTGCTTTTTTTAACACTGCGTTGAAATTAATGGGTTATGACGTGTATGTGAATAGACAAATTCTAACCCATTTTAAGTGAATTTTATACCAAACGTTTCTTTAGACACGTCAGGCTTGAAGGAAAAGGGCTCAGAATTCTCAGTCGTCAGATTTAAATTTAATCATAAGATGTTAGTAACCCCTTTTTTGTACAGCATGATATCACCATAATCGCAGTAACTTTGGTTGTATTTAGTTAGAAATAAATCAATCAATACATCAATAAATGCCATAATCTCTCTATCTTTATCTCCTTTTTCTTCTGCTTCCCTTTCCTTCTCATAACTTCTGTCTTACACGTCTACTCTTCTTTAATGCATCAGACTCCAATTCTTGCATCACCTTGTAAATTTTCAGAAAACGTTGATGAATAGACTAGGTCATCAAAATACATAACCAAATTGTTGTTGATTTCGTCTTCCCCTAAAACCCTATCAAAAGCCCCAATAGATGTTGATAAACTGTTCTTAAACCCGTACGGAACAGTCTTAAATTGGTAGACTTTACTTTGAAACTGGAACGCTGCCCATTGTCTATAAGTTTCTTTTAGTAGAACTTGGAGAAATGGGCTGCTTAGATCCAAGCTGGTAATATAACTTGTCCCGTGAAATTTCTGGAGCAGTTCGCGCAAAGGTAACACTTTCGTGCGGTCTGCAGTCAGTCATCTGCCGGTTAATTCTTCCGGCATCAACGCAAGTACGAAGCAGCTTCTTTTCCCTAACATCTAAGGTCAAAGGGTTGACGTAAGACGAAAATGATTCTTCCAAGATGTCGTCTTTCAACATGACTTGTATTTGATCACGTACTTGATGTCTTAAAACAAATGGAATAGGTCTCGAATTGGCGCTGGTGGGTATGCTACCTTCTATCTTGAATTCGTATTCAAACTTAGTGCATTTTCCGGGTCGCTTGGTTAGATGTTGTTGATATTAAATTAGTAGGTTATACAAATCCTCTTGCTATTGTGGTGACAAGTTGTTATTTTCACTTACTTTGCCGCGCAATTGCTCTGCGGTTATCATCCTATCATCATTCATCATTTGCCTTGTGTCCAATCCCTGTTGTGTATGTTGTGTGTCGACAGCATCAGTTTTCGAACTAGTCGTTGCAAAACATAAGGTTCTGTTATTAGCAGCAACATTCACATTCTTACTACAATTTCCATTCATTTTGTGCTCTGTAGCAATGCAGTCGTCAAAGACGTAACCTTCCTTGTCCTTCGCAAGGGCACTTAAATCATTATCATGTAAGTTCCGACATGCATCATCCTATCTGGAGGCAAAGTCCACATATTCATCGCGATCACCTACTCGTCGCCGAATTGATATAGCTACTTCATCCTGAATTAGCTGCTCTTTACTATTCTCACTTAGACTGGTTCTCCCTTTCTCGTTCTTAACTAATGAGTCTTCATTGACTGTCACAATCGGATCGGTAAGGCATTGACCTGGATCAGCTGTTAGCGACAGTAGTTTATGAGGAACGCTTGACACAAGTCCAAGGCCACGGAACTTATCTTCGGATGATGACTCTCCTATACCTCCTAACTTCTTTGTCGTTTCTTTGATGTCGTTAAACCCAATTTAATTGCATTCACCATTAATCTTGAGTGCAACACTCCACTCCGTAAAGTTAATCATTGCATGATAATCTACTAGGAAATCTAATCCCAGTATGACATCAATTAGAAGTTGCTGTGAAAGCAAAACGATCTGCTTTATTTTGAAGTCACCTATGCTTATATCGAGCATTGCCTGCTTCTTGACCCTTTTGCTTTTCTTATTAAACACACTGAGAATATTCACATGCTGCGTTGGTAGCTCAAAACACAAGTCCTTCGTGCCGCAACCTATTGTTGTTCATTCATAGTAGACAATTCACAGCCCGTATCAATTAAAGCAAATATTTCCTGGTCTAAAATTTTGATTAGCAATCGTGGACATTCATGGCGCCTGTTCTCAGCTACTTATAAGGTATAGTTGATGCCATCTCTTACTGTATTATCAGCCGACTCTTGGCAGATGTTTACTGTTGTTAATCAAACAATTTCTTAAATTCAAATGCTTCAGCAAGTTCCAAAATATTCTCCAGCTTTCCGTCAACCTTTTTATCAGTTCTGATGTCTGATTTGTTGAGCTTAGGGATGGAATGTTTGGTTATGTAAGTGGATTTGGTCCGCCCACAAATCAATTCCGTTAGTTGTTTAAAGTCAGGGTTTCATTATTTTGGCTCCTGTCATTCCTGTCTGAGTTGACTGGTGTTGTGTCTATTTGCGGTTAAATTGCTGCGCGTTAGGGTTAAGCCGGCCTGAGTTATTGCCTTCCGCTCTCCCCTGCCTGCGTCCATAAAATTCCCTGTCGTCTGCATTATTATGACGTCGGTTACTGAAATTTGAGTTACCTCGATTTGTTTGCCTGCGCATAAAGCGAACATTTACATTATTTCCCTGATCGCGTGTCTTATCATCTCGTCCAGAGCCGAGTTGATGTCCCCTATTCGTGTCTCTACTGGTATAATGGCGGCTAGGTGCCTTGAAGCTGTCTCGGTTTTCATTTAACCCTTGTACCTTCGATAAATAACCCAACATATCTTGCGTGCACTTAAAGTTCCCGCATAGCAACCCCTGTTGCACTCTTGTTTCATAATGTCAAGTTAATGCAGATAAAAGATCCATGTCTGTCATTGGCGGATCCAGAGATGAAGCAAGGTTGGCGTATCGGATACAGTGGCCTACATAGGATTCATCTGAATTTGGATAATGTTTGTCTAAATAGATCTGGCTCCTAATGCCTGCCTGCCGACTGGGATTCAATAACAGAACTGCAAACCCTTTCCTAAATTCACCATAGCTATTAAGCTTATCGTAAGTGCTAGAAAACCGCTGTTTCGCTATTGGCTCCTGTACTGCCCTGAAGGTCAATGGCAACTTGAGATGGTCGGGTGTCTGTTTAAGTACAATTAAGTCTGTTTAAAGTACAATTCTAGATCACGAATAAAATGCAGCGGTACTTGTTTACTGCCATCAATAACTGAAGGCAATGTCAGTTCACTCAAATCCATACTTCTTTGCACCTCAGATTTCGCATTTACATTTGTGCAAACTCCTGAATTGATAGTTTGGCTAACTACGCTAGTGTTGTCATGGCATGCGGAATTACTACTTACATTTACACCATTTGTGCTAGGGAGCGTGTTAGTATCTACACTAGTGGCTGATGCTGCCTGCTGATCTGTACTGATAACCCAAGATTTTTAGCTAACCTTTCATTTTCGCACTTAATCTCAGATCTTAAACTCTCTACAGCAGATGTCAGTTTAGCAGTTTGTTTTTTAGATTCCTCCTGTAGGGCTGCAATTTCTGCTCTTATGGCCTGTATCACATTGTTAAGGAAATCTTGCAACTGATCTCAGGAAATATTATTTTGTTGATCATCGGAATTTAGATTAATGATGGAGTTTTCATCCATCGTTCGTATTTCCAGGATTTGGGTTGGATGTGATAATTTCAGGTTCTAGAATTTCCCCAGTCATGATTCCGCCCTCGTGACTAAACTCTATACGGCTATTTTCATCCAAATTACCCTGAACACTACCTGCCCTGCTAACTACTTAATGACTTCTACTACGTAGTCTTCTGCTAAACATTTTTCTGACACTATTTCATCACTGAACTGTTATATATGTAGCTGTCACTTACAGGTGGCTCACAATTGCTTTCTGAAAGTTGTCGTTGATGTGAAGCTGGGCGTGGTTTGTTCGACTGTCAGGATTCAGTCTCCGGTGTCGGCGATCTGTAGGTAGCTTGCCGTATCTCCTGAACGTGTACGGTTCTTCATACTGCGCCTTCTCCCATGTAACCTCCGGTACTGTATTCGCTGTTGTCCGCTCTAGCTCCAGGTTTCTGGCGTCGACTTCAGCTGGGGTCAGAACGTTTCGGCTCCTCCTCCTTTATATTTGGTGTGAATTCGCCCACTTCACTCAAAACTTCGCGCCGCGTTGGGCAACCATTTCATTTCTCTCTATAACTGTCCGGCTCACCTTTCTAACTCATTCGGTTCGTATGAAACCTAATTTTCAGGGACTACCGTGGTTTGAATTTGATGGGCGTGGTGAAGATAAACTACTGATACGATTTTTGCTGAATTGATAATCTGGAAAAACTGTTCTGATTTTATTTTTAGTCACTGGGCGCTAATTTGGTACAGGTTTTTACTGCATACGATAAACGTAGCACGGACCACTCTCTCACGTAGCGTATTCACTGCATATTAACCTTTAAGGAATAATAAAATTATATTGTCCGAAACTTGGTAATACCGAGTATGTCCAATACAATATTATTTGTTTTAAAATTGTACCCCGTAGAAACACTTATAATTTTCTAATTATCTAATTTATTCTGTTGATCTGGCCTAAATCTGGAGCGATGCACACTCGCGTCCTCCTCCTACGACAATCGAAGAACTTGAGTGTCGTTCGCTACAATATGGGAAGTTAGATCCCCTGTTTCAAAATTCCGCCGACTCTAATTTGCCTAACAATTCTGATCGGTCCCCCGTAAATTTAGCAGTCTCGTAATACGCCGAAAACTTCAAAATTTTGTATTCTTCCTCCCCATTGATTCTTGCGACCGATGCGATACCTTTTAACTTAACATATGCAACCTCCGTAGAAGAGTGCTCTACTGGACATTTTTAATGGGCTACCGTAACTAACACGGTATCCACCCCCTCGTGATTTACATTTCGAAATAGTGTCAAACCCTCGAATTTTGGCTGTCCCAGCAGACTTCAAAACTCCATTAATCTTGACGTTGACAAATACATAACAACTAGAATTCTCTTTTGTAAATGCTTACTGCACCTTCTATCCTATTCTAACCTCTAATTGTCTCTTTCTTCAGTTATCTCTCTATCCTACTTCATACATGACTCTTTCTCACTCTCTGCTCTGTAACCATCCTTCTCTTTGCTATTCAACTGATCTTTTGTATACCTTACCAGAAGCTTCTGACTACCCTAATTTGGAAACATATTTATTCCTACATTTCAGAAAATAATTTTGTACATTCTAACCAAATAATTGTTCCCACCGGTTATAAATTCGAGATTTGAATATTTTCGAAAATCAAGTTTCATTACAATCTGACAAGAATAACGAGAACTTTACATGAAAACCCCTATAAATTTGTAATCATACAAGTATTTTGCTCCATTCTTCTTAGAATGAGAAAAGTTCCAGACAGAAAGTTTGTAGAGAAAATCGAAATATACATTTTATGTTCAATAATTTTTTTATGAAATCGTACTCTTTATGAGATAATGTGGAAAAATATTTTATAGCCGGACAGGCCACAGAAAACAACATGGCGCATGCGAATTGCATACTGGATACCTAAGTCTAAAAACACAGACGCAGAATATGTAATAGTGAATGTTGTTCCACTGCAACAATGGTTGCAAGAAAGAGCCTCAAAATAAGGTTACACGTACATTGCCTGACTTGTTTAATAATACGAAGTTTCATGGATGCTCAGAAAAAAAACAATATCAAAATCCGTACAACAATTTGATTCTTCATTTAACACATTAATCTTCGCGGCTGGAACATGCTAGTCTTATGTAGTACGTTTCACACTGGTAACGGTAAAATTCCATGTGGCCACAGTGTTAATATTCACAAGCGTGAGAACTCGTGTCAGAGAATTGTGCTGTCAAAAGACGGCGGAAGAATGGACGACAAATTTATCGATTTTATGTTGTGTGCCCAAAGTTTTTTTTTTTCACATACATTAGGCCCCAGTAATCGTTGAAACTTTGCATTGTATTGGTAAAAACTCTAGAGTATGTAGCTGATCAGTCACCGCGTTGTAGTAAACACTTCAGTATCAATCTTCGACTACAAAGAATTCCTTGTACTGCACTTGAATAGTGGAAATATATATCTGGTACGGAAAGACAATACATGAATCTGCTAACAACATAATGTTCGCAGGAGTTCCGTATTGTCTCCAGTGTAAAAGTGTGACAGGATAAGTATTGAAACTGATTCTCAACTCATGGGTACTTTGGCATGTCTGTCTGTTTAAAACATAGAGATTAGTTAGCCGGATATCTACAGTGTTTTCTGACTGGCTTCGTAGAATAAAAGAAGGCGCCAGGCTGTCATTAGCGTCGAACATCTATGAACGTTATGTAATATTATGAGCTAGTTTCTTTTCTGTTCTGCCGTAAAAATAACGTCATTATGTGGGGAGTAAAACAACGGGCGATGGCGAGGTTAATTGGACGTACAAAATTCTTGAAAAATTATTTGACAGCTCTTCGTGTATTACATTTAAAACGAACTTGGCACGGTTGGGTGCCATTCACTTAACGTCAATATTCTCCCACCTTTACTTGTAAATATTGTGCTACTTTTCTGAATAACATCGAAAAACACGTCAAAGCCCTTATCTTTAGAAGACGAGAAATTTATAAGTGTAAATTTTATAAACTTTTCTATGAGAAACTGTCGCTGCGGAGAAAATGGGAGCTGCAACGAGTCTGAGAGCTTTACTGATGTTAGTACAGCTACTAGTGGGGCATTTCATGTCTGACAAATCGGTCCGAGGAGCCAAGCAAATTGTGTCTTACATGGGACTAGAAACTTTGCGAAGTGGCAAATTATATAGAGCACGGTGCTACGCTTGAAGTTCACACCTCTACACAGACGTTTCGAGAATTGGTTCTAATGTCACCTTCCAACTGGTCTCACGTGTACTAATTTAAGTTCAGCTAGGGTCAGGCAGAGTTGTATATACAAGACCCTGATTTCTATCCAAACTGCAGCCAGAAGCCTAATATCCTGACGGTATATATCTAAGTTTTCCTGAAGGAAACGTTAAAAATTTACTTTATATTCTTCTCTATGTCCCCAATTCGTCACTAGACATTCTGTGTTGCTAACTCTTTATAAATGCAGAAACAGAATTAAAGAAGAACACAATCTACTCTGACAAAGACAGGCGTGGAATTAACCATTTACATATGTTACTTGCACCTGCTGTACCACAGTAGTTTTATTCCTGCTCAGAAAATGAAGTGACACAAATATGTATCTGTTTATTACTTCATAGCATATTTCGATGTTACTCTGTTTTATTAGGGAAGAAACACAAACCTAAGAGTAAATGGACTTATTTTTATAGAATATACAGGCCAGTGGTCAAGAGTGCAGTGCATCAACGTACACACAAACATACTCAATTTGTTACAAGGAAATGGAATTTTTCCAGATAATTTACTTCGTAGCAGCGCTTGATATTTCAGAACTGTCCTCCCGGTTAAAGGATTGCAACTAAGACATGATTGTTTATTAGGTGTTAAATTCTTTGTTTAAGAACAAATTGAAAACGTTTCAACTGGAAGTACTATAGGATGTGTAAGAAAGAGTATACGGCCAGTAATATTTCGGACGTTATTTATGTTAGATAGGATTACTTAATGTAAGTTAAGGGTAAGCTTTGTAATTCTCCATAGGCTTTGTATCTCTATATTTAAAAGGAAGAAATTTGAGATACGTTGTTGACAAATGTTGGGGCGTAGCTAATAGCGAGATTAAGTAATGGGGCAGTTTGTGATTCCATTCATCATTTGGTTCTAATTATGTTCCGGCAGGGAATATCAAGTTACAAAAGTATACATGATATGAAACAAAGAAAGTATGGCGTCAAAAAATTAAAGAATACAGATATAGCAAAGGAATACAAACAAGAAATAAGAAACAGTTACTCAATTATTACACCAACCAATGCACATACACATTAAAACATCAAAAACGCTCCGACATGTTTCGGTCCTAAGACCACCTTCAGGGAGCTATATATTCCTTGCTAAAATCACACTAGAAATGGTCACGGTTATGTACTTCGTTGCGTTATACTCACGCAACGAAGCACAGAATGCACATCCGTAGCAGGGCACTCTTCGCAACATAACATTACACAACACGGCATGCTGCCACAACACCCAACTTGTACAACGAAATTAATCTCCGACTATTTCTAGTGTGACTTTAACAAAGAATATATAGCTCCCTGATGATGGTCTTAGGACCGAAACATGTCGGAGCGTTTTTGATATTTTAATGTGTAAAGTTTATATACGTGCAGTGGTTGGTGTAATAATTGAGTAACTCGACAACATGCACGGCGTAACAACAAAAATAGATAAGAAACAGTCTTTTAGAAAATAACGAACAAAAAACATATTCAAGGAAAAAGTGAAGTATAAATGGAAGAACGTTCAACAATTGGTGGTGACTGTAGAAAGCGAGGTGAATGGACATGAAGAAAGGAAGCAGATAAATGATGTGTATGATAAAGATGCCAAATGATGGTGAAAGAATGAATACTGCGCGAGTTAAAACGTTGAATAGGTTGCCACGACGACTGAACACAGAGTAATATAAAACTAAGGGAAACCAATAATATCTACAGAAGTAAGAAAACGGCTTGTAAACTGCAAATGCTGTAAGATATGGAGAAATACAGTGGGATAAATGAGGTTATAAATGTTATGCAGTAGCTCCTAGATGGAAGGCCAGTGTCCAACCACGAATATGAATCTTTTATATGATGATGATGATGATGATAAGAAGAAGAAGAAGAAGAAGAGGAAGAAGAGGAGGAGGAAGAAGAAGAATAAGAATTTGAAAGGCCGGTTGACAATAGAAAGAGGGATTGAGCATTTTAATGAAATTCTTACTAGTAACACTGTTATACAGATAACGGAAAAACTTGTGTATCAAAGAACTGTACTAAACACTGAATCCCAGACCTAAATACAAAGTGTGCGAATCTTGATGGATTTAAATAATAATATATCAGTAATAGAATATAATATAAGTGCGGATTTCAAATATTGAGATTTAAAATTACGGAAAGACATGCCGTACATACAACGTAACATTGTGGCGAGCTTTCTTAGCAATTTTCGCCATAGGAAAGCAATAAGCGTTTAATAATGTATGCGCCTATATCCTTGTTTTAGTTACCCTGACATGCAAATCGCATCTTTCAGCACTGTATCATATTGTTATCTGTGGCTTGTCGGACTGTACGATATTTCTCCACATTACCTCACAAACGGCACTATTTTCGGGAAAATAATTATTGAATCTAAAATGTGTGTTTTGATTTTCTCTAAAAATTCCGTCTGAAATAGTTTTCATTTTAAAAAGAATTCAAGGAGATATTATCATAAATGTACCTTCGTCTTCATAGGTAAAGTATTTGTTATTTTTCATAGCTCTTAATAAAACGTTAACTTTCTCGACACATTTTCGAAAATCTTCAAAAATCAAATTTCATGAACATTCATTCAGTCGGAGATGAGTTGTTCCATTCGGAGAGATAGACAGACAGACAGGCATGACGAAGCTACTAGTCGCTTTTCGCAATTTTGCGAAGACGCTAAAAAACGTGACCACATATAAGACACGTGACATGTGAGTGTGTGGGCGAGGCACACGAAGTAGTTACAACAGCACAACTAGTCTGAAGCCCTGGAAACCGAACGAAAAATCTGAGTAATTTGCACTAGCAGCACAAAAAAGCAGCAATTAAAATAAAACCCGGGTTACGCGCGACAGCACAACCAGACCCCAGTTACTTGCGCTAGCACTTCTAAATATGCAGTCAAATGAAAAATAGAGTTACGCACGTTAGCACAACCAGACGTCAGCTATTAACGCATGATCATACTTAAATTTGTCGCTAAGGTAAGTAGATATTTTATAACGTTGTGTAAAATTTTGAAACCGAGGTGGTATAGCACGTAAATATTAGCTCGTCATAATCAGGGCATACACTTCGGTTTTCAAACTCGAAAAACCGGTTAAAATCCTTTTGTATTATTACCCCCCCTGCACTGCCCACGTAAGACGGTACGGTTGGTCTCGTGACAAACATGTCTGTAACGATGTGCTACAGACAGAACTACTTCTGTGCTGCTTTTATGGTACCCAAATGACATAATTATATTGACGTCATAAATAAATCACAATTCCTGTTAATATTATGCTTGTCACCTATAAAAGTTTCATGTACATACTAAGTAGGTGTGTGTTTGTGTGTGTGTGTGTGGCAGTGGGGTGAGGGAAATAAGTGCGCTCTATATCATCTCAATAGAGTAATTCAAGTAGCGTCAAGAATGTACAACACACCGTCTCTGCTGCTACTCTATCTACAACGTAATAAAACAATTTGAAGGTACATTACTGATTTTCTCTAACTTGAAAAGGATTTACTTTTTAAAAATGTTAATGACGTCTAACATTACAGTATTACAGTAAAAAGAAATCACTTCACAGAAAATGGCGTAAACAAAACAAAAAAGATTTCTGTGAATTTAATACAGCCTATTGTCGCAATATGAAGTCAATTTAATGGCCCTAAGTAGTAAACCCCCATCTTTTTAATTTATAGTTCAGAGTGTTTGACTTCTATGGTAAATAGCAATTTATATTAGGCTCGATTCCAATGATTCCAATAAGGTTTTCTAAAGTGATACTTAACCAAACCCATTCGTGATGAGTGAATATGATATTGGGTTAAGGCGGAGAGAACTTACCTCCTTCATCTACGCTTTTTTAATTGCAAAGAACGATCGAGAAGCGAGTGAGTTGAAAGGAAACCCGCATTTCTGTTCACCAAGTTCAAACCGTTCCAAGTCCCTGGATCTCAAACTGCTGACTTCTCTTCTCTATTCCACGCAATCAAGACCAAAGGTTGGATTAAGTTCAAAAGCGTTTCCCCTCATTCTCTTATTTTCCCCTTCTACTTCTCGGTCTCCATAAAGGCCAGGCCCAATGAAACTGCAATTTCCATCCGATAAGCTGAGCATGGAATGGAATTTTTAAAGAGTTTAAAACGACTTTTAATAGCAACGTTCTCTGGAAGGGGCCGCTTCGCACTTGTTCTGTTTATAGCACCACAACCTGAATACAAAGGACTTGCATGTAACCAGCTGTGAGGCGCTTTGCTCCAAATGGCGCATGAAAACTTTTAGTTGTTTCAAAAAGCATGGTTACGGCATGCAGTTTACACATCCACAGAACTCAATACTGTTACTCTACCACGATCAATTTTAATATGTCTCTGACGTTTCCTGTTTGCTTATTTGTATATCCTTTATTGCTGGAAAATTAAGCAGGATTTCAGAGATTATACTGACTCTAAAGGGTTGTTAATTTTTGGTTGATTTGGAAATATTAAACCACTGCCTCAAATGGAAGCCCTAGTCTCATGACGAATGTGGTTAGGAGATGAAGCTGTCATCTCCAGGTTTCCGGACAAACCTCCCCCACATTTGTAACCCCGGTGTGAAGGTGTCTCAGGAATTTAAGGCTACCAGGAACCATATTCTCTGCTGGTCCGCGGGCCAGTGTTCAGTTCATTCGGGAAGTGCCATCATAAATCGTTGGATTATCCATCTGCATCCCAATGGGCAAGCCTTCCAGACTCTACAGAGACTTCTGTCATCAGTGCATTTAAAGGTGAGCTCAGTTCTGTTACCTTCACAGTCGTATCTTCATTTAAAATGTCCAAAGGTGTGATTGGTTTGGTCGATAATAGCTATAGGGTGAGGAAGTACGGAATTCAGTAACCTGTGCACTGCACACTTTGGTGAAGCAGTAATGCCTTAGGTCTACACGCGTATTAGAGAGGTGAATGGACCGAATTTCAGCCCGAATATTGCCTATCCTCAGTTTGTCCGGGTTTTCTTCAGTCCCTCCAGGAAAAGTCGGGACAAAATTTAAATTTGCTTGTGACAAACTCCAAAATATTTCAGCTTAAACTTCAAAAATTACCTTATCATCCGTCATTATATAAACCTCCAACAATGTGAACATTAAAAAATCAAGGAGCCCTATACAAATTTTAACGTCAAATTTTCAAGGAAGGAAAAGATTTAGGAACAAAGACATAGCAGGAAGATCCACTGTGGATCTTAGAGGCATACACTTGTTGTTCATGGGTCAACATAAAATTGATTGGTGTGCTGTTTAGTACTTGCGATTCGTTCTTATCGTTTAGTATCATATATTTTCTAAACCCAGAAGATGGTCAAAATCAAGAGTTTTCATTTTATTCCATCTTCTTATCTCCTGACGTACCAACTTCCTGTCACAGCAAACTTCCTCATCCGTTTCACCTGCCAATCAACCAAAACTAGGACTAAAATTTTAAAAATAAATATATCGGTTTTCGTCAAATCGCTTTATTTTGAATCTCACTTAAGAAAATATCTCACTCTACAAGCACAATAGCTACAGCTAACAAAGGACACTTCGACAAGCTCTTGACAGGCCGGCAGAGGAATAGGATTAAAGTGCAATATAAATATTAAAGTGTTTCAACGGAGTTAAATATGTAAGAAATTTAATAACAAATCTGGAATAACAACGCAAGGAATAATCAGGAATGTAAAGCAAGCGATGAATAAAAGGGAGGAGAAAACATACTAAAATAAAAAAAAAGAGAAGGGAAAGATAGAAACATTAAATATAAAAAGGGATTGGAAAGAATCAGAAGAAAGTCGGGGAATATAAATAACATAATAATATAATAATCAGAAATAAAAATGGAGGATAAAACTGTAGAAGAAAAAAAAAGTCAAGTAGATAAAAATTATTTTACAAGAAAAATGTAACTAATAGAATGTAATAAGTAATCAAGGAAAACAAACAAATCCCCAAAATGAGGGACAAACAGGGTACAGTTCAAGGACTAAAAAATAAAAAAGAATTTAATAAGAGGAGAAAATATATATAAAAACAAACAAATAAAAAATATAAATGCTTAAATATGAGTAGAAAAAAAGAAAATGAAAGGAAATAAAATTTTAATGATTAAGAAAAGTCTAGACAAAGCTGCGCAAATTTTAAATATGTTCTTTCCTTTCAATCTGCACTCAAGTTAGAGCACAATACATCGCTTCGTGTTCGCTTGAAGGCAATTCGACATTTGGTCCACAGCCGCTTTCCTGCAAACGCATAGCGATTCAGGTCAAGCCACTGTGCGCCGCCTTGTCTCTACTATTTCCTTCAATACCCTACTTCATTCAAAAGTCCAAATATCAACTTAACATTGACCATTGTCTTTCCTTCATTTTGTTTATTTACTTATTTAACGACGACATCATAATCTCAGTCTATATGCGTTGAAATTTATAATAATAGTGACGAACCGATATGGATAAGAAGATATGGCTGTGGTATACTGTGAATTATTATCCATATAATTACCCGAATGTTTGGAGAAAGACTATGAAAATCTCACGTCAAAATAAAAAATGTCACGGTGAAAAGCTGAGAAGGGAATCTGCGAATAAGACGCAAGGATGCTACCATTGGACCGGAAATTTCGGCACCACTTACTGTTATCATATGTAACGCGTATTTAAACTGTGGCAGCAAGACTACTATTTAAAAGACTCCAAGAATTTAAATTTATTTAGAATGTGGCTTTGCACCAGTTACCTATAGATTTCAAGAATTTAACTTTTATTTACAATTTGGCAGTGAATCAGTTACTTACAGACTTCAAGAAAGCCTATGACGCAATAGGAAGATTTTGTACAATAGTTTCAGTTAATATGTTATCCCCAAGAAGTTAGTCGCGTTAAAAAAATTGCTTGAAAAAATGGGATAATTTATCAGTATTACTTTTCAAAACTGCTTCAGAATACACCATTATGAAAATGCAAACAAACCAGGAGCAATTGCATTCTAATGGGACACACCATTTTTGGCTCATGCTGATGATATTTTATGGGATGAAAGTATACACATGTTGTAAAATGATAAAAGTGTTATTAGTCACTAAGGAGTGGGTAGATCTAAAACTGAATGCTGAGAAAACAAAATGTATGTATGTATGTTTGTGTGTGTGTGTGTGTGTGTGTGTATGTATATGTATATATGTATGTATGTGTGTGTTTGTGTGTGTATGTATGTATGTGTGTGTGTGTGTATGTATGCGTGTGTATGTATGTATGTATGTGTGTGTTTGTGTGTGTATGTATGTATGTGTGTGTTTGTGTGTGTGTGTGTGTGTGTGTGTGTATGTATGTATGTGTGTGTGTGTGTGT
>Ga0123354_10000635_pt1 | contig 36915 bp, 28 predicted proteins | sample TergutLab28metaG_2_FD_97872 | JGI IMG/M metagenome (GOLD analysis project Ga0123354, IMG submission 97872) | Labiotermes labralis P4 segment gut microbial communities from Petit-Saut dam, French Guiana - Lab288 P4 | ecosystem: Host-associated > Arthropoda: Insects > Digestive system > Gut ... | reverse complement strand
TACCATCAATTCCTGGGTCTTCAAAGTGATTTTTTCCTTCAGATTCTCCCCCCCCCCCCCAACCCCCTTTTCCTTTCTCTTCCCCTCCTCCCCCCCCAACCCCCCCCCCCCCCCCTTCCCCCTCTCCCTTTCCCCCCCCCCCCCGCCCCCCCCCCCCCCCCCCCCCAACTCCAAGGCAATGGCTGTTCAAGGTGGGAAAAAAGGGATGACAGCCAAGTTCACAAACGCCATATTTGTGAAAATGTGCTACTGGGGAGACCTAGGCGTAGATGGGTGGATAATATTAGGATGGATCTCTAGGAGGTGGGATGTGGGTATATGGACTGGATTGGGATGGCCCAGGATAGGGACAGGTGGCGGATGCTTGTGAGTACAGTAATGAACCTTCGGGTTCCATAAAATGCGGGGAATTTCTTGACTAGCTGCAAACCAGTTAGCTTCTCAAGAAGGACTCTGCACCATGGAGTAAGTAAGTAAGTGCTACTGAATATGGAAGACGCAAAAAAAAAATTGCACAGTCAACACACACACACACACACAAAATCAGGTAATCCACTAGTGAATAATGGAAAATTCCTAAAGGAATATAGGTATGTAATTTGTTCCTAGAATGTACGCTTTCATGTGATAAAAACCTCCTCAGTGTATATATGTTAGTCAACACTCCCATAACGATATGCAATCATGAACTCGGTATCACTGGAAAGTGGAACAGAGATGCTGAATTAATATCATACATCATGATGATGCCACGATTGTACCTCTCCTTGCAAGTATGCTAAAAATCAAGAAATTTAAGCTGATAAGTAGACTCACGTAGTGGTGCTTCCTTGAAGTAAGAACTCTGAAGACATTCTTCAGCAGTAGCTCTTTTCTTGGGATCATACATGAAGAGAAAATTGAGAAGGCGAAGTCCAGCAGCTGACAGCCAGGGAAATCTCTGCTTTAAGTTGTTGTATGGCTGCTGTTTCAATGTGAAACTCTTAAAAAAAAATAAAAAAAAAAAAAAAACACACACACACAGTACTTCAGGCCATATTATCCCAGTTCAGTCACATCACAATCTTCACAAGTTCAAAAGTTCATATTTGATCTTGTACAATTTGGGATCAGATTTATTACATACTAGTGGAATGACCACTTAAGACCCGACGGAAAGTTTAATATATGCCACTTCCAGCTACAGTTTCCTCAGACATTCCTTCCATTATCTTACACATCAGAGCTGATGATGGATGCTGAAATACCAGCATTAATGCAAGACTGGTCACGAAAAGTCCTGCACCAAGAAGATAATACAGTAATGCCTGTAAGTAAGACAGAATTAAGTCTCATCATTACCTGAAGAGCTGGAAGTGAAGAGAACTCTGGCCAAATAGCATCAGAAGGTGTGCCTAAAAGATCCACAATCAGTTCCAACTGGCCAAGTTCCGAACGTCCTGGCAAAAGTGGACGGTGTCCCAAGAGTTCTCCCAGTATACAACCAGCAGCCCACATGTCGACAGACGTAGTCTGAGTACGTGCCTGTAGTAGCAGTTCAGGAGCTCGATACCACAGAGTTACCACCCGTGGCGTCATCGGACGTAAGGGTAGACCGAACCAACGTGCCAAACCAAAATCAGCTACAAAAATAAAAGTAAAGAATTTAGAAACTGTGTATGAGTACAACATGCTTGTTTGTTCTGCAACATGTCTCCAAGCAAGAGCATTCAAACTAAAGTCCATGGACTGGGTCCGAGATCTTACACAAAATTAACCCGTCTACAGACAGATACTTGTGTTAAAGAAATTTACATGAAATATTACTAACAGATCAAAATGCTAATGCTGATGCCCACTAAACTGCTTGGATTCAACAAATGCTACATATTTTGGATAATAGATATTTAATAGCAATTTACAAATACAAAAAAAGCTGTAATTCATGGTACACCACTTCACATACACACAATTCTTCTTTTCATCCATCCCATTCTTAGTCACATTTGCATCCCTGTATGAAAAATTAAAGGAGTGAATGTTCCAACTCATTTATTGTAGATTATATCCTTTACACTAAACAAGAGATGAATCTTTGTGTTGCTGGTGGATAAGTAACAGCACAATGTTAATTAATGCTGAATAATTCTAAGACAAAACTGCAGTGCCCAACTGCTATATAAGTCCATGAAGCAGTCTACTAGAACCTAACAGATGCACAGCTAGCCCAGGTATTACCTACATTTTATGGACCAAAAGGTTCAAATGATCCTACCACAGGACCCTATCCCAAGCCAGATGAATCTAGTCCATACTCATTAAATTCCATTAAAGTCCATTTGAACATTACGAGGGGTTGCTGATAAGTGCTTAGCCCGACTTACTTCCCTATGTCATAGGACGGAATTGATAATGTCGTTGGAAAGAGGGGTCTGTTCATGTGCCAAATTGCAAGTCTTTTCTTGTTACAGAGGCTGAAAGGAAACATGTCAGGCAACACGCGCAATTTCAACATGGAGACGTGAGCTGTCATCAAGTTTTTTTTCCCTGCAAGGCAAGGTGCCAAAGGAAATTCACGCCATTCTGAAAGAAACATTAGGGGAATATGCACCATCATATGCCACCATCACAAACTGGGTGGCTCAGTTTAAACGAGGTGATTTTTCCACCTGTGGTGCGCCTTGTCCTGGACGACCCAAAACAGTGACAACCCGGGAGATTATTGATCAAATTCACGAGCTAATCTTGGAAGACCGCCGGATCTCGGCTAAATCAACAACTGAGCAACTGGGCATCTCATGTGAGCGGGTTGGGTCCATCATTCATGAAGATTCGGACATGCGGAAGCTCTCTGCAAACTGGGTCCTGATATGCCTGAACGCGGGTCAAAAACGTCAACCGTGCCAGTCGTCTGAGCAACTCTTGGAATTTTTTCGGCATGATACAAATGATTTCCTGTCGCAATTGGTGAACATGGACGAAACCTGGTTATATCACTATGACCTGGAGATAAAGTAACAATCAATGGAGTGGCGGCATAGTGGCTCACCCTGACCCCAAAAAATTCCAAGTGCAAAAATCCGCTGGAAAAGTTCTCGCCTCGATTTTTTGGGATTAAGATGGCATCCTCCTCATTGATTATCTTCCAAAGGGCCAAACTATCAACGCAGAGTATTACTCATCTCTGCTGGTGCAATTGAAGGACATTTTGAAGGAATAACGCCGCGGGAAGGTCACCAAGGAGGGTTTGTTCTTGCATGACAATGCACCAGCTCACTGGGCACTTGCAAATAGAAGAAACTGGCCTACCTGAGCTTCCATTATCTTGATCACCCTCCCTATTCTCCGGATCTGGCCCCGTCGGACTACCATCTGTTCCCTGGACTGAAAAAACAATTTAAAGGTCCCCATTTTTCATCTGACATGGAGGTCATTGCTGCCGTGGAGAACTGGTTGGACGGACAACCTTCTAATTTTTTTTTTTTTTGTGGTTTGCAAAAGTTACAGCAACGGGCTAAGAAGTGTACTGAGCTTCGTGGGGAATATGTTGAATAAACCCCAAGTTTGATCGCTGTAGCTTGTTTCCTTCCTGATCGGGCTAAGGACTTATCAAAACCCCCTCGTGTACTCCCATCTGTGCCCAGGTTTTCTGAGTAGTCACATCCCTTCACTTTCTCAAACAAAAACTATGTAGGCATTTCTGCACTTCTCTTCCATGTGTTCTACATACTCTGCACATCTCATCCTCCTTGATGTATTTTAGTTCGTTAGTGTTGCTACCTAATTTTACAAGCTCAGTAATTTAATCAACAAATATACAATGACTAAGCTTGTACAATAAAATGCACAGTCCTATGCAGCACTATAAGACTGCTTACCTAATATTTGACCTTCATCACATCTTCGAAGAACTTATTAGCAATTTTTACGCTATGATTCTATCCTACATTTTGGTGGTGAGACACAAAAATGCATTTAGTTTCAACACGAGGCCTTTTAGACTGCTACCTAATATTTGACCTTTATCACATTTTCAAAGAACTTATTAGCAATTTTTACGCTATGATTCTATCCTACATTCTGGTGGTGAGACACAAAAATGTACTTAGTTTCAACACGAGGCCTTTTAACCTTGATCACTGTGTTTTCATATTTCTGAGGTGTCAGGGATGTCCAAAGGGATCTTGCTACATTTGGATACAGTTTCTGAGTGAGACTGTATCTTCTGGCCATCTGAAAAAGACTGGACAATGTACACATGTTTTCTGTTGGTAGACGTACAGTGACATGCCCCATAAAAGTGCAGAAAATGTCATCTGTTATCAGTACATCAGACACACCAACACCAGACAGAAGTGTTTGCACTAAAAGGCATACTATACCTATTTTCACGCATCCCTTGTCTGTCATTAGTAAGTTAGACACCTTCAGATCTCGATGAACAATGAAATTGCGATGGAGGTAGCGCAGGCCACGAAGTACCTGCAGCATAATACACTTCACTTGTGACTCTGAGAATGGAGCTTGCATATTATCAAGAAGGCTGGCTAAATCCTGTTCACAGTACTCCATTGCCAAGAAAATGCTGGAACACAAAACACATCATACTTTATCACTGTTCACCAGTAATTCAGATATTAGTTCTTTACTAAATTCCTCATACAGGATTCTCTCCAGACAGTCAATAGGCACTCAAGCATTCACAATATTCGTTGATGTTATATTATGCAACAACTATTAAGGTACTGACATTTCAGAAAATACGCTGGAATATCACAACAGTTCTGTCACGCTACAATGCTATCATATCATAAAAGAGGGAATCTTCAAGAAAGGCTTGTTCACTACATAAAAAGCAACTGTGAACAGACAAGTGTTACAAACATCAGAAAAACTTCTTCATTCAGGATTGGACTGAAGGAAGCCTGTCTCACTTAACCCTTTGGCGCCGGGAATTAAATCTGTGACGCCGGAATTAAATCCCCCACCCCCCGTCCACTTTAATGGCCGTTTGGCCATTTAAAGGGCTCACTGCACGACATATATATATATCGTTCGGCGGCTAAGGGTTAAACTGTTGGTTAAAATGTTATCAGATATACTATCCAGCTAAATTAATGGCAATGAATTGGTAAGAGTTAATAGAGGTTTCCATGAAAATTCAAGTAATAATTTAAAACATGCCCACCTCTCAAGACTTCTTCCAACTACAACTTCTCTCAAGTGAACAATATTTTCATGACGACAGCTGAGTAGGACAGAGATCTCTCGCAGTCCACTAACTGGTAATCCATCTTTCTCATGTTCCATACGAACTTTCTTCAGTGCTACCACCTTGTCTGTCTTTGTATCACGTGCTCGATCTGTAATGCAGTACTCACTTATTCTACACAAAAAAGTGTTTCCTCTGATGTAACTATAAAATGGCATAAGATATAACAAATCAGTGACTTGTCTATGTGACTTCCTCAGTGTCCTCAATTCCACAAATCAGTTTCCAGGGTTTTCATTTCTTGGCATGGAAGACCAAGCTGCTACAAAGCCCCCTTACTGAAACCTGTTCAGTATATACAGCACTTGTGTCTGAATAGGCCATAACCCAGATACTTATATGAACAGACATATATTTATGCAGAAAAATATATGCCATGTACTCAATTCTACATACTGTTGTTGTTGTTATTATTATTATTATTTTATAATCACCTTGATGCAGGGTATTTACAATTATATACCTGCAACAAACCATGTTTCTAGGGTACGGTGTTGCAGCTGTTCTGTATTTACAATTTGTGCTACATGTAATGTTATTTCGCACATGAAATATGTTTTGTATTGTTACATTATTATTATTATTATTATTATCATCATCATTATTATGCCTGCACAAACTACAACTAAAAATTGTCCCCAAATACTCTCAGTGCACATAAGCGCATGCACGCACACACGCGTGTGCGCACAAACACACACACACACACACACAGATACATATGTACATTCTACTGATCCCTCAGTGTGCCCTATGGAATCTGGATAAGAAACAAGTCATAAGACTATACAACATTATTACATAAAACAATCACTAGTCCTGTATCAAAACAAGTGGACAAAATACACAATATTTACAGTTTTTATAGAACTACCATCAATCTTTACTTCATGTTGACATTTAAATATTCATTAATTGAATAAAAGGATTCAACACCTTTTCAGATCCAATAAAAAGTACTTCTTATCCTTTACTAATTCTACAGGGAGAGTCTCTCGCTAGGGGCCCCAAACTATTCTCTATAAAAAATTATGTTATTGAGATAATGACTTGAAAATTTATATACACATACCGGGATCAATGCAAAACAGGACCTGCTCATAATCGATGCTGACCCTGGTCTCGTTTCACATCCAAGCACACTTGAATGCATTTCTCCAAATTCTGGAATACTTTTCCCAAAGTGTCGACATTGACGGCTTGAATCTCTTGGCGCATAGCGTATTTGAGTTGTTCAATTGTGTGGGGTGTATTGTTGTACACTTTGCCCTTCAACAGGCCCCAAAGAAAGAAGTTGGCAGGCGTTAGATCGGCTTCCACTTGTCGCTAACTTTTTAACCAATTTCTGGATGGAACACTTCGATGGTGCACGTCTTTCACCAAATTCCATTCGAAATCCCATCTGGCATACTTTAAATGAACCTGTTTGCCAGTATTTACGAACGAGAAACCCGCGCTGTTCAACTGTATACATAGACAATAGTTTGGGGTCTCTAGCGAGAGACTCACCCTGTACAATAGATGCCAGTAGAAAATTAAAAAATCTTTATGCTTGCATAACACACACCCCTCTGATATGATTAAAAAAACTTGCTATTGGTCTGCAGTTGGACATGCTTGCTTGTATTGATACTGTGCACCCCCAAGTTCAAAGTGAAATATTCCAAATTATGTTTCAAAAAGGTCAACAAAAATAGTATATATTGAGAAGATAGGTCAATATATCCAATGCTGAGGTTTACACAAAACTGTGGATTTAGTCCCCTTTATAATTTTCATGTTTCTCTTTTCTAACTGAAAGACTCTTTTACTATCTGTACAGTTGCACCAGAATATAATATAGTTATTCATTACTGAATGAAAGTACGTTAAGTATAGCCCTTTACGCGCATTTATGTTATTAAAGTTCTACATAAATGTGACTGCATAACAGGCACTACGCGAAGTCTCAAACCAACAAATTTTAAACTTGTCACTTCTTTAATTCTTTGTCTTGATAGAGACTTCCAAATGAATCATCTGGGAGATGGTTTGAATTAACTTTTATGACATTTGTCATATCTATACTCAAGGATAATTACTTCACTGGACACTATTCACTCACACAAATCAGTATGGATGTAGATTTAGTTTAGAAATCATCTAAGTTATTTGCAGAGATAAAATTACTTATATCACCAGCAAACAACAAATGATGCCACTTTGCATCTGCTCGGCCAATAATAGAGAGGAATTTCTTGAACAGCAACATTTCTTTTTGGCAGTATTTCAACTACCATTCTAAGGATTTTCATGAAAAGTCACACCTTGCACTCTACACGCATGCGCTACAAATGGAGCATGTTTGTTTCTGATCGGTCAATAATTATGGCACCTGTAAGTGGACAGCCATGTACCTTCTGGCTGTATCTTACATTCCAATGGAGCGATTTTCCAAAAAAATTCATACCTCGCACTCTCCAGCCTGTATCTTGGCTTCAATGGAGGAATTTTCATGAAAATTCATAGTCTGTACACGCTGTATGTGCATAACAAGTGATTGGTAAAAAATTATTTGCATTTTACTTGATGAGTAATATGCCTTCCTGGCTCTATATCGGCTTCCATTGGTGAGTTTTTCTGAAAACTACACCACGCACTACACACACATTCATCAAAATGGTCCAAGTTTGGTTGTCATCAGTCAATAATTAATGGCACTTTACTTAGAAAGCAATCCTCGACTGTACCTTGGCTTCAATTGAAGGGATCCTCCTGAAAATTCATACTTTGCACATTCACCACATGAGCTACAAACTGCGCAGATTTGGTTCCAATTGGTTGATAATTAAGAACACTTTACTTGAAGAGAAATGTGCATTCTCGGCAGTATCTCGGCTTCTAATGGAGGAATTTTCTTGAAAGTTATCACCTCACCTTTTCCATGCATGTGGTACAAACAGTTGAAATTTGGTTGCAATTTGTCACTACATAATGGCACATTACTCAGAAAGGAATTTGTTTCTTCAGCTGTAACTCAAATTCCATTGGAGAGATTTTCCTGCAAATTTGTACCACGAACCCTCCATGCATGCGCTACAAAATGGTGCAAACTTTGTGAACGGTCAATAAATGAAGAGCAATGTACATTTTCTGCTGTATCTCGGCTACTTTGGGAGGGATTTTTCTGAAACTTTGCATTTTGAACTCACCACATATGTGCTAAACTATTGCCAGTTTGGTTAAAATTGGTCACTAATTAAGGGCACTTTACTTGGACAACAATGCGATTTTTGGCTGGGTACCTCTTCTATTTCAAAACCCAGTGGGGCAAGATTTTCCAAATCTGTTCAGACAAGCCCTGGGGCCCACCCAACCTCCTATATAATGTGTAACACATCTCTTTCCTGGGGGTAAAGTGGCGGTGGTGTGGCATTCACCACCCACTCCGTCTGGACTTGAGGTTAATGAAGGAGTAGAGCTATACTTCTACTCTCCTCTGGGCCTTCATGGCCTGTTCTAGAGTAAACTTTACCCTTTTTACCTTCACCCCTTCCACTGGAGGAATTTCCCTGACAATTTATAATACGCATTCCCCATTCATGCTCTACAAACAGTGCAAAGTTGGTTGCTTTTGGTCAATAATTAAGGGAGATTTACATGGCAGCAATTTTTCTTGACCGCTGTATCTCGGATTCCAATGGAGAGACTTTCCTAGCCCTTAGAAGGGTGGAAGATTTGTTCCACTGGGCCACTTGACTTGAAGAGCAGTGGGCTTTCTCTCCAGTATCTTGCCTTCCACTGGGAAGATTTTCCTGAAAATTCATACCTCACAATCTCCACATACGTGCTACAAACGATAAAAGTTTGGTTGCTAACGGTAAATAATTAAGGGCATTTTACTTGAAGAACAAATTGCCTTCTCCGCTGTATATCAGCTTCCACTGGAGGGAATTTTACTGACAATTCACACCTCGCAATCGGCATGCATACATTAAAAATGGTGTAAAGTACATTCCTGTTGGTACATACTCGTAATTAAGATCACTAAGCACTTGGAGAAAAAAGTGGGGGTCGGTAGTACCTCAAGTTCCATTGGAGGAACATTCCTCAGACTTCATACATTGCTATCTACATGCATGCACCACAAACAGTGTAGGTCTGTTTGCGATTGGACAATAACTAAGGGCAATCTACTTAGAGAACAATATACCTTTCCAGTTATATCTTGGCTTCCACACAAGGGATTTTCATGAAACTTCATAGTTTGAACTCTAAATGCATGTGCTACAATAATGTAACTTTGGTTGCAATAGGTCACAAATTATGGGCACTTGACTTGAAGAAAAATATGCCCTTTCTGCTGTATCATGGCTTCAATTTGAGGGACTTTCCTGAAAATTTATACCTCGCACTCTCTATGCATGCACTACAAATGGCGCACAACTGGTTGGGTTTGATCAAATAATTAGGGGCACTTTACTTGGGGGAAATGTGCCTTTTAGGCTGTATCTCGGCTTCCAATGATCCGTTTTTCCTTTAAATTCATAATTCACAGCCACTTCACATGTGCTACAAACCATGCAAGTTTTTTACAAATGGATAACAATTAAGGACAACGTACATGAAGAGCAAGGTGCCTTTTCTACTGTATCTCCACTTCCATCTAAGAGATTTTTCTGAAAATTCATAATTGTAACTCTCTCCACACACACACACACACACACACTACTAACAACTTAAGTTTGCATGCGATTACTCAACAATTAAAGGCACTTTAATTGTAGAGTATTGTGCCATCTCAGCCTAGAATTTGAAGGATTTTCCAGAAAAATCACAATTTGCTCTCACCATGCATGCACTACAAACATTCCAAGTTTTGTTGCCATCATTCAAAAGTTAAGGGCATTTTACCTGAATTGGAATGAGCCTCTTTGGCTATATCTTGGCTTCTATTGTAGCAACTTTCCTGAAAATTCATACCTTGCACTCTCCAAACATGTACCACAAAAGCTGGTCATTTGGTTGTGATCCATCAATAATTAGGGATACTTTACTTCAATAGAAATGGGCCTTTCCGGCTGTACAGCAACTTCCATTGGAGTAATTCTCCAGAAAATTTATTCATCACAGTCCTCTCACATGTGCTACAAAAAGGGCAAGTCCAGGTGCATCCCATCAATAATTAAGGGTGCTTTACGTGTAGAACGATTTACCTTTGAATCAGTATCTTGGCTTCCATTGGACAGATCTGCCTAGAAATTCATACATCCCATACTCACACCAAAAGAGGTGAAAGTTTTGTTGCTGTCGGGTAATTTACTTGAAAAGCAGTATGCCCTTTCAGCTGTATCATGACATACATTGGGGGGATTTTACCAACAAGTCATATATCGCACTCTGCACGCATACTCTACACAAGGTGAAAGTTTAGCTGCAATTGGGCAATAATTAAAGGGACATCATTTGGAAAGCAACTTGCCTCTTTGACTGTATCTTTGCTATCATTGGAGAGGTTTTCCTGAAAATTCACACGCCTCATTGCCCATGCATGCGCCAGGAATAGTGCAAGTTCGGTTGCGATCTGCTAATTTATAAGGGCATATTACTTGGAAAACAATGTGCCTTCTTGGCTTATCTTGGAAATGGAAGATGAAATACTGCCGAAAAAATACTGTTCTCCAAGTGCACTTAATTAGAAACTGATCACAATCAAAACTGCAATATTTGTAGCACATGCATCAAAAGTGTGAGGTATGCATTTCAAAAATCCCTGCAACGGATACCGAGATACAGCTGTAAATGTACTTTGTTTTCCAGATAAAGTGCCTCTAATTAGTGTCAAAATGGAACCAATCTTGCATCATTTGTAGTGCAGGCATGGAGAATGCGAGATATGAATTTTCAGTGCAGTTCCTAAATTGGAAGCGGAGAAACAGCCAGAAAGGTCCTATGTCCTTCAAGTAAAGTGCCATTAAATACGGACCAATCACAATCAAACTTGCAAGGTCTGTAGAGCAAGTGTGGATACTATAATGTGTGAAGTTGCATGAAAATTTCCCCATTGAAAGTCGAGTTACAACCCTTAATTAGTGGCCAATCCCAACCACAATTTCATCATTTGTAGTCCATGCGTGGACAGTGTGAGGTACGAAGTTTCAGGACAATCCCTCCAATACAATTGATTACACAGATGAAGAAGCAAGTTGCTCACCACATTAAGTGTCTTTAATTATCAACCAATCGCAACCAAACTTGCATTGTTTGCAGCGCATGAGCGGAGAGAGCCAGATATGAATTTTCAGGAAAATCCCTCTAATGGCAGTCAAGTTTCAGCAAAGCAGGTACTTCTTTCACTTAATAAACTGCCCTTAATCACTGACCGATCACAAACAAACGCATATAGTTTGTAATGCAAGCATGGAGACTGCAAGTTTTGAAGCTTCAGGCAAATCCCTCCAATGGATGGCAAGATACTGAAAAAATTACAACACTTATAATGAGTGTGCGCAAAGAGTACAAATTTTCGGGAAAATCCCTCCAAAGGACTATGAAAAACAGCCAAAAAGAACTTTGTTATCCAAGCAAAGTGCCCTTAATTAGTGACCGATCAGAACCAAACTTGCACCATTTGTAACGCATGCATGGAGGGTGCAATGGATGGAATTTCATGACAATCACTCATATGGAAGATGAGATACACCAGAAAAGTATTCTTTTTTTTTTTCAAGTAATGTTCTGTAAGTTAGTGACTGATAGCAATCACAGTTGCACCACTTTCAGCGCATGAGCGGAGTGTGACATGTGAATTTTCAAGAAATTCCCTCTATTGCAAGCCATGATACACCTGAAAAGACACAATGTCCTCTTGGCAAAGTGCCCTTAAATAGTGATCGAGCGCCACCAAAATTGGATCATTTGTAGCATATGCGTGTAAAGGGAGAGGTATGAATTTTCAAGAAAATCCCTCCAACACATACTGAGAAACAGCCAAAAACATACTTTATTCTCCAAGTAAAGTGCCCATAATTACCCACCGATTGAAACCAAAGTTAAGTGGTAAAAACATACAGTGTTCTCCATGCAAAGTGCCCTTAATCAGTTACCCATAGAAACCAAAACTGCAACACTTGTAGTGCATGCGTGGAAAGTACGTGGTATAAATTTTCAAGAAAATACCTTGAATGGAAGCCTACATACAGTGGAAAAGGTACTTCATTCTCCAAGGAAATTGTCCTTAATTAGTTACCAATCACACCAAAATGTGCACTGTTTGGATCACAAATAGTTAAAGTTTGGATGCAAAATTTCGGTAAAGAAGGGCGCTGCACTTGAATAGTAATGTGCGTTCCTGGTTGTAAGTTGCCTTTCATTTGAGAGATTTTCCTGAAATTCCATATCTCACACTCTGTATGCGTACCCCAAAAGTGGTGCAACTGTGGTTGAGATTGGCCAATAATTAAGGGCATGTTACTTGGAAAACAATGTGCCTTTCAGCTGTACCTTGGCTTTCATTAGAAGGATTTTCCTGAGTATTGATACCTCACAGTCTCTGTGCACACTATCATTGGAACAATTCATAATGGATATCACTTTTTAGCCATTCAACAAGAAATGAGCAGAGTAACTATCTGATATATCACTCAGAATTGTCATCAAAGATAATTGGTTCAATTATCCATTTGTACTCATACCAAACCATACACCCATTTCAAAATCATGTTGTCTTGTCCTGTGGGCTCCACTATTTCCTGTCCTGTGAATTTACCTCCCTTTGTAAATGAAAACAAGGCTTGTTGAAAAGAATATATTATTGCACAGAGAAGATGGACTGATCTTCAGAAAATCTTGCACACCCCTTCAGCACATGTTTAAAGATAGAAGACAGCCTTCTGAAACACAATGAGTTAGATCACTGCCATTCTTATGGTTACCCTTCCTTGCCTTCTGACCTGAGGCCATTTCTACCTAACATCCCTGTTTCACTACAGGCCTCAACTTGGGACTGTTGCCCTCCACATCCTGTTCCTCTATTTGGTCATGCCCCCTCACACCCCACCCCACCTCCTTCTGATTGGCCCATGCTTCTTTTGAGCCAAACCTTCACCTATACAAATACCCCAACCATCTCCTCACAGTTATTCTTCTTGTTTAAATGACACATGAAGATGGAACCAACAGTGTGTTCCAAAACGCTGGCACAGAAAATACAGATGCAGATAAATCACCCAAAAGAGAGAATACAACATTCACAACACAGGGAAAGTTTGCAATCAAGAATAATTCACTTTTATGGAGAGGAAACTGAACAATACATTCAATTATTCAAAAAACTCCAGATCAAGAAATCCAAAATTAAGAAGAATACATTAGTTGACAGTCTATTTCATAATCATGAAAATAATGAAGGACTCAGTTATAAATACTCATCTGTTAGCAGGATGACGTGATTGAAATTCATGCATCACTACTATCTTAAATTATATCAGTTTCACAAACTGTGGCAGTTTATACTGATTATGAAGAGCTGGTCTCCTATGTAATGTGTCTGGTGGATTTCCAAGTCATATACTCTGGCTTGGAACCAATTTCATGGAATTTATCTTCAAACCAAACTTGAAGTTTTGGTTCAGTTTCTTTGTTCAGTACTAAATGTGTTGGAAGTCTATGAACAGTTTCTAATATTGCATTACAACACCCTGAAATTTATACAGGCCAACCATTACACACATATTTGCCTCAAGGACCCACCTTCCAGAAGCCTTACTGTATATTTATATTTTTACAGTCATACAATTTCACAGACATCTGGAAGAAAAAACAGAGATATGGGAAAATGAAGATACTTACAAACAATCCCATACGTGCCTTCACCAATCCTGTTCAGTTTCTCAAATTCAGATACAAAGCGACACCGGCCCAACTGGGATGGGAGGAAGAAAGAAAAAAAGAGTAACTATAGGATAAAGTAATTCACAAAAAAAAGAATGAACAATTGCAAGCTTAAATAAATTCTCATTACTGAGTTCATGATAAAGAACTATGCTTAAATTATGAGGAAGAACAAATGTATAGACATATCACAGATTTCATGCAGCAGAGTCCTGCTTCAGAGGACAGCACTTACTTATGTCTTATAGTATGCTGCTTAAGCATAAGACTAACACTACCTCAACCACATAAATGACAGTTTGAAAACGCTTTGTCTGCTATGTACTGAAACAAAGCACGCTGCATATGACAATTATTTTGTCATACCAGAGATCAACTTCATAATTACTTCCTACATTTGGACATGAAGTTACTGACAAGATAAGGGAATTACTGCCATAAATTTAAAAGTACATACCACATCATGTTCTGGAATATCCATTGGTTTTCCAGTGAGAAATGATGTTAAAACTCCTCGTCTGGTGACAGGAGCAGAAGGATCTGGACCTGTTTCATGTTGTCCTCTGTCATCATGTTCATCTGATCGCCTCCCTATTTTGAAAATAATACAAGTGAAGCATGTGTATATGTATGGAAATGGGATACATCAATTAGACAAGTGCCTGATTACAGGTTCAAAGACAAGGATCTGATTTTTCAGAATTGACATGTCACTAACTCTTCATTACTATGTCCATACTAACTCTGAAGTACACATGCCATCTATCCAATGAATGAAGGCAGTCTGTCCTCAGATATAAAGTGGCTTTTGTGTGTGTGTGTGTGTGTGTGTGTGTGTGTGTGTCCGCAAGCACATGCACACACACGTGTGCATGCATGTGAGATTATGTGTATTTTACTACCAACAGATACACCAGTACAAAAATGAAGTTAAAAAAATGCCATGAAGATGGAAATCATTACATTCCTTGACACAAAATGGACCCTTCATAAGAATGTGAAGTAATTTCCCACAGGCACAAACTAACTTAATGTCTATGCAGGGCAAATCTCTTACATCAGACAAGCGTGATGACTTTGAAGCCATGCAACCATTACCTACTCTCTTCTGACAGAGCTCCAAGACTGTGACATTGCCTAGATCTCTGATGTCAAGTTTCCATGCATCAGCAGCATCATCTGCCTCCCTGTTGTACAAGCATCTGCAGATAGGTATCCAGCAAAAGCTCACCATTTCCTTACCTTATGAAGGCAGGTAATAATACGGCAAACAATCTCAATTTTCGCTGCATGGTTTGATGTACATTCAAGGACACATTGCAAGGCACTTATGGAGCCTGTTCAAATGAGGAAATGCAGCTCTGATTCACCCAAATGAAGAGAATTCCATAGATGGTACAGAGCTCAGCAATATACTTATAAGTATGTAGCTGGAGAAAGAACACTTGGTTATCATAGAAAAACGGATGATCAATCATAACTTGCATGGACCCACTGGTAAAAATTGCAGTGTGTTACCAATAGGGCAGAATTATTTCCACAACACAATGGTAACAAACAAGATGGCCTGTTTCTTTCTCACACTTATTATCAATTTGTAAGTCAAGCAATTTAGTCACTATTGGTTCTTTAATTGTTTTATCATCATATCCTATATTTAGACCAATAAAAGTCTTGTTTTAGTACAAAATTTCATGAACTTTGTTTTGTCAAAATTTAGTGGAAGTGTATTGACTTTAAAATACTTTTTAAAGCTACTAAAGAAAACATTAAGGCAATGCTGAATGAAGATGGTAAATTTTTGGATGCAAAACCATAATACTAATACTATCCACAAATATTTCGCATACTCGGTTACACTGTCACTGAGTAATATAATGTTCTTTCTGAAGATGTCTGAGCAAGGTACATCTTTTAAGTTGGTCTATGGGTATACACCATGACGGATATAGGAAGACGTGGAGGATGGCTTTATATATTCCATGAGCATTTACCTGCATCTATTCAGTACGATGCAGACGGTGTTCCATAAATGGTAGGGTATGAAAAATTCTCGTCACCTGTCATGTTATTGATTGGGTTCAGAATTTCCCGTGTTCGCGTCATGGAGTTAAAATTTAAGCAAATGTATCGAAGGACAGAATGAAATTTAACCAAGGCGTTAGGTACGTCGGAACATACGGTTTTACTTATATTTATATCAAAACATAATTGTATTATACATATAAGTAATGCTACAATTACCTTTCGTCATATTTTGTAGACGATCGTGTGTGCACCTGTTCAACACAATTAATCAAACTTTACGCTCCTCTAACCAACCCTACGTTTCAACTATCCTCCTTTCCGCAGATTACTTCTTACCGCCCCCATGTAACTTAAATGGAAGCCAGGAAACAAAAATAGTGGCGCCCCAAGCGGCCATAACGGCGTTACTTGTAGCCGGCTTGGCTCAGTGGGTGCGTATTCGATAAAAAAAGATGGCAGGAAAGGTCTCTTCTTAGTACGAGGCGAATCGGTTAAAAGTCACGTGAGAATTGAGTTCTGCGCAATATGAGTGGGATTGAAAGGGGAGCGTAGAATTGGATATTTGTCGTGTAAGCACAACAGAGGAAATTTCGTAAAAGAAGTTTTCGTTACAGTTTAGTACAAGGTAAGAATATGTTATCGTTACTGAAAGTGTGTGAAAGTTGTATTGAATAATAATTATTCATTAGTGTTAATATGATTAGTGTGTATGGCGTAGGATGTGTGTGAAAATAACTTATTCAAAACTGTTCCAAATTATTGATTATGCCATCGACCAAGTGCAAGATTACTATTTTGTTTCATTACATTGCCATTAGAATGCGGTGGGTGTGCTATGCGAGAGGGTGCTACAACTGCAACACAAATTGTGACTTGAAATTCTTCAGGTTTACGAGTAATCCTCAACGGTAAGTATAATCAGTAATTATTGATATTCATACTAGGACAGAATTGTATTTCACTCTTCATGAACCATTATCTTGTGAGCTGAATATATATCACTTAGTAACTTGTATGAACCGTGTATGTTGTACACTTTATACAGTAATATACATATTGTGTATTTGTAGGAGACATCATAACCTGGGGACGAATTTGTTCATATCCAGTGTTTTAACAAATGTCTAATGTTTGTGTCAGAATAAATCAGTATAAATATGTAGTAATCTGTGCTCCTTCCTCGCCTGCTTCCTTCGCTCGCTTTATCAAAACCATAGACTACATCCATGAAAATAGAAAACAGAATACAATTAACATCAAAGTCTATAAATAACAACAGAGCAACACATGCCAGTGAGTGGCAAACAAACAGTTAGTTACATGGTTCCACCGTATTAACATGCCAATGACTCGACATTTACGACTCCTGTGCCAAATGTTTGTACTAACTTTTAAGAAAAAAGCGGCCGTAGATATATCAGCAAAACAGTCCATTACTATGTCAACCTTTCATGCTATTGTGTGTTCACCAGCACACTTACGCTGTTTATTGACAGGCACATTTCAGTGGTAACCATTGCAATATACATACAAGAGCAGTAGGATACGTACCAAAGCTACAGAGGAATTTTACCTTAAAATACCAACTAATAGCACACTGTTTTAATACACTTTGTAAAACACACGCAAAAAATACGTAGGTCTAATCCATTAAAGTTTATATCACACCTACATGTTTCAACCCTAGAGGATCATCATCAGGGAGTAAGTGTTCCTATTTATGAAGTTATTGAATGTTTCTTATTTTTGTTGATATTATTGGTGTGGTGGCGGCATGCATGTAGATGTGTAGGTTATGTTATGTTTGGCTGGTCTGACCGTTACTTGTCCTGTGCAGGACAGGCAACGGTCAGACCAGGCGGCACTGTCGGTACTGCAGTAGTCGGCGTGGCAACACACATCAATGAATGAGCATAAATAAGTGTGGGCTATAATACATCACTATTCAAAAAAGGTGTTATGAACATGGGAATTACATTGTACTAAAAAAAGGCCAGCTAGAATAAAGCAATTAAATAGTTTTAGGGATTTTTAAAGAAAATTAATGTTATTTTACTGGATCACCCTTATTACTCATTAAACGAAATTTTCATATTTGAAGAAAATTGTGGGAACACCCACATGGCAGCAATCGCTTTACCACAAAGCACATCTCCTTCCTCTGTCACCCCACATAACCAGCAACCGCTTTTCCTCACAGCAGCTCGTTTTTCTTCCGCTCTATGCTCAATATACTGTTTCCAACAGCAAGCCAGGCAACAGCTTGCTCCAACACAAGCGACGAGAGTCTATAACCTGCTCTCTTCACGCCCCGATCCAGCATCGGCCCTTTCATACCATAACATCTGGTAGTGTTTCAACTAACCAAGAACACAATTCCGCCTGCTAACCAGTGGCAGAAAAGGAGGAGCAGTGGGAGCACAGTATAAAAGAAGACCTCCAAACCAACAGAGAGATTCATTCGATTTTTGGGGTTTCGGACAATGATTGGGTCTGGTGGTGTTTGGCTTGGAGAGAAAATCCTGATTCCCACCTGCCTAGGTTAAATGGTCAGACAGGTTATTGATTGGGTTGGTTTCTGTACATCGTATACAGCAGAACTACACCAGAGGAGCGACAGGAGGATATTTCGGAGTGCTCCTGCCTAAGAGTCATGATGAGGTAGGAAGAGTTAGCCCTTATTAAGGCTGTTTCTACTTTATTGATTTCGCCAGCGCACCTCAAGGAAATGAGGGTAGCTGTAACATCACACACGAAGAAGTCAGCGACGTCTGCCGCGAGCCGCAGCACTGCGCTCGGAGGTGGGCTCGAAGCCACCCTCCAAGCATGTAGCCAGCACGCGGGCAAGCCCAAAGCCAACGAACTGGCAAGCTCGGGCGACTCGATAGAGCCTGCCAATAGGCGCACAGAACATGACGCTGGGTCCGCACCATTGCCCGCGTTCCCATCAGTCACGGAAGAACTAGCTCCTGTCGGCAGCCGACAACACGGGCCATCCGAGTGAGGGGTGAGTTACGCAGCTGTACTCGTCGAGACCCGTCGCTCAAGCCCACGGCCATGGATTCGGACCCGTCCGAAACCAGTCTCTCTTCCGAGACAACCAATGGGCGCATGTCTAATGACATGTCCGGGCGTCTGAGTGACAAGCCAGGTGGCACCACGCACAGGTGGCCAACACCTGCCTACCAGCAGGACAGCATCCTAATTAGACGCACATTTCTATTTCAGGTTTGGTGACGCCCATAACTTCTTCGCTTGGTTGAGGGCATCCTGATATGCAGGTCTGACGGCCGAACTAAAGGACGAGAATTTGATGGTCGTCCCATCAACCGCCGACGGGTTCAGAGCCGAGGTCAGTGCGCTAAGGTTCCTTGACGGAAAAAAGGATGTGGGTATACACACCTTCAAATTACCGAAGTAATGCCATGCGAAAATTATTTTGAAGAACATGGGAAGGTGTATGTCAGAGAGGAGCTTGGATCCCTGAACATTCGTTTCCATTACGTCGAGCAGCTGCAATCGGCGCGTAGCCACAAGGCCCCCACCAAGGACAGCGTTCCCACCAAACTTCATTGTATTAGTGGCGCGAGGCCCCGAGGTGTCGAACGTATGATCACTAAACGAACTCGTGGGCTTGCAAACGTCTGTGGAGTCGTACGTGGCTCCAAAAGACTCACTACACTGCAAGCTTCGCCAGCGCTTTGGACACACGCAGCATAACTGCGACTTCGCACCCCTGTGCGTCGCATGTCGGGACTCCCACACCTCCGGTGGATGCTCTATCTAGCGGGAACAGCTTCATTGCTGTGGCTACGCGGGAAATTACACAGCGAAATACCGTGGCTCTGTGAGGAGGAAAGACGGGAAGACGGTTCTGTAAAACCAGGCGCCCGAGCTTGGCCGAAAGAGTGTCGCAACAGGCCAACATGGCGCTCCAAAAGCTCAGCGGGCCGGACACTCTGCCGAGTAGACCTACACTTCACACCCTAGTACTAATCCCTCTCCAGAACCGTCCACAGAGGCGCCTGAGCAGCCTCAAATGACCGCCACCATGAAGATGGCCAGACCTGAGAGGACTGTGCCAAAACTCACAGGATTCCCTAAGGCAGCTACTGGGAAGCCCGAGAAGAAAACAGCCGCGAGTGGCAATACCACGTCCGCCAAATCCACAACACCCAATATGGTGCTCGAAAACCGAAAATCCCACCTCCCCCCGCGAGGAACTCTGATCTCTTCGATCACCTTCCCCTCTAAGCATGTGTGGAGCTTACTCGTCGCCTCCTCACGTCCATCTCATCCCTCACCACAGGGGAAGCTCGCCCTCGGGCTCTCCTGAAACCCATTATTCTGCGTGCAGCCGCATATGCAGCAGGCCGTAGAAGGACGGAGCGATGTAAAACACTACGCATCGCCTGCTGAAATTCGGACGTAATGCACAACAGGAAGCTTGAATTGCAGTATTTTCTCAGCCTTCACGGTGTCAATATTTGTAGTTTAAACGAGACATTCCTTAACTCTGACCAGGCATTCCGGTTTGCCAATTAGGTCTGCCACCACACAGATAGACTAAGAGCGGGGGCGGCCGGCCTTCCTTACCCAATTGGAAGCTAATGCTATTGAAGTCAAATTGGCCAGGAAACCGGTGATAATCCTTGCTGTTTACGTTTCGCCTTCCAACATATGGGAGTGGACATAGCCGACTGTTTCGGTGAAGGATTTCCGATCTTGATGGTTGGCAACTTCAACGCCAAACACATGGATTAGGACTCGCGGCTGAGCAGGAGGTGGGGTAAACTCTTACGTGATTATGCCGACGAGGACTCCTGTCCGATCTTTGGAACGGAATCCCCAACTACAAACCCACACAACCCCTCTGCTACTCCCGATGTCTTGGACATCGTCATAATCAAGAAACTCTCACTCCCGGTTCATCGGAATTCGTGCTCTGCACTAAGCTCGAATCAATTCCCAGTTTTCATTGACACTTCCTGTTGCTAAAATTTTCACCACCCACCGCATCGTCCCCAATTCAGGCGCACTGAATGGGCGAACTTTCACACTCACCTGTAAGATCTAATTCCGTTCGATCCCCATTTGCACAAAGTGTTAGCAGTCGACACGTGCGTTAAGAACTTCCCTGGCAGCGTCTATTAACAAGCGTCGCCCGCCTGCCGACCCAGGGCCTCCGATAACGGCTGGCATTCAGGACGAGTTAGCCTGAAACCCGGCTGCGGAGGCTGTGACAGATTACCAGGGAAGCCAAGGTCAAACGCCCGCAGAGGTTGGTGAACCGCCGGTTCAACGAGTGTAGAAACGACCGGTGTAGCGCGACACTCGACTCCCTCGTTCGCGAAAGCCAATAAATGTGTAGGAACACCAACTGGGTGATGAGAGTTCCTACTGCATATCCACCTGGTCATCCCGGAGGGAATCGCTGTCTCAGACTCTGAGAAAGCCGAAGCCATTAGTCTCGAGACCTAGTTTCAGCCGGTGTCCGATCATTCCAGGCAGTTATTGAGATGGTTGACGTGGCGCTGAAGTTTACGTCCGGTACCCTGCCAGCGAACCCAAGTTAACAAACCCAGGGGAGGTTCACGAAGCCATAAGGTGTCTCAAGATCTTCAAGCCTCCGGGCACGAAGAAGATTCCGAACAGGGCCTTGAATCACCTTACCAAACGCGCGGTTTCCCTTTTGGCCTTGAACTTCAATGCGGTTCTCCGCAACAATCACTTTTCCGAAGTGTTGAAGAACGCTCGGGTGGTCTTTATCCTTAAACCGGCGACGGATCCAATACTGCCCTGTTCCTATCGGCCCATTAGCATATTGGACACGTTAGGCAAGTTATTTGAAAAAAATCCTACTAGCTAGGATCTTACATGTAGTAAGCGAACGCGGAGAGATGCGAGACGAGCAGTTTGTGTTTAGACCAAGGAATAGCACGTCCTTTAAACTGACCCGCCTCGTTGTAAGAATAACCAAGAATTTAGGATAAAAGGGGCTCGCCGGCGAAGGTTTTCCCAGACGTGGCCAAAGCTTTCGTTGCTATCTCGATCGATGGCCTCCTTTACAAGATAACGCTCCTAAACTTCCCATCTTACATAATCCATACAATTCCATCCTACCCCTGGAGTAGGACGATCGAATGGTCCTTCCAGACGACCACGTCATCTCGTCGAGGCATGCGGGTTGGGGTAGCTCAGGGCGGATGGATCTCCCATGTCCTTTTCAATCTGTATTTAACGGCATGCTCTCAACCTCGCATCATGCTCATTTGGCCCTCTACGCGGACGACACGTCCCGCAAACCGACGCTGCTCGTCAGCTACCTGGAGTAATAGCTCTACCATCTTCAACGGTGGTTGAGTGAATGTATAATCGTCAATAATGTTCTAAGAGGACCGCGATAATCTTCCCGCGTGCCGGACGGCGCTTCATCCAACCCCGACCAGTAACACTTTTCGGGTAACCAATCCAATGGTTCGCCTCACATCGATCAGTTCAGGAAGAGGCTATACAAAGGACGGGTATGCTGGCCCCCTCCTGAATAGGAAGAGTGAGCCTGACGTCAGGACCGGGTTCCTGATCTATAAGCACCTCATCCGCCCCATGATGGACTATGTGTGCCCCGCGCCGAGGTCCTCTGCCGCACCAATGTCCGGAGGCTACAGGTGTTACAATCCAAGTGTTTTCGCCTCGCTACTGGTACCCCTGGTACGTAAGTAACATGTAGATACACGAGTATCTGGATGTTCCGCTGTTTGCCGACCACAACAGAGCCATGACTGAGAACTTTGACTTAATGTTGCCTGATGTGGGGGAACCCCCTAGAATGGTAACTCGGCAGATACTTACGCAGACCGAGGGTTGACCCGTCGCCTGACGCGAAAGCCAAGGACGGTAGAGGCCAGCAGGCCAGTTGAGGCAATCGCCCGCGGTGATGAAGTCGCCTAAACGAACCGCGTTCGACGCTGTTCACCCGAGCGCCCTTCTGTTACCCCGACTGATGTTTTCCATGAGTTTTCCTACGTTTTAAGGCAAATGCCACTTTTTACGATCCAAAGTCTGGGCACAGCCCGCACTGCCTTCCCCCTATTGCGGCGGCTTCACTTAAGTGCCTTCCTGTTTGGGACTGGACCAGTCGGCTCAAAACCCAGACAGTCAATCAACCAAAGTTTATCCCTTCCATAACTTGTTCCGTGCCACCTAGGCACTAGTCTTTGGTCAGTTGAGTCAAGTCCCTGAGCCCGACTTCAAATCGTTAGCGTAAGCTTCTTTCCCAGTTAGAGCTAAGGTTTCTGTTATAGAGCCAAGCGATGCGGTAAACGCAGGTATGAATAACAGACGGGGATGTCGAGTTGCGCTTCACGTTAGTTTCCGCCCTCCGTTAGGTGTTTCGTTTGGCTGGCTTGGCACAGTCGGCATTTATTTGCTCACTACTAAAAGGAGTAATTAGTCTGCGACTAAAAAAGGAGTAACAACGTTTAACCAAGATCATATTTCGGCGCCTAAGAAGCAACGCTGAACGAAGCAGCGATACACCACTCAGGCTAGGACCCTAGCTCTAAAGTTTCCAGCCAGCAATTGGGCTAGGCAGCGAAAGTCACTTCTCAACACAGTCATCTGCCCAGTTCTCCACGCGCATATTCGCTGTGCATTCATCGTGCTGGCAACCGAACAGACCACATCGCTGGTGCGAGGCCATTAACAGACTCACTTGTAATCTCTGCTTTACTGCCGCTACTCATATTGCAGTACTGTCAAACTTACCAAACCCAGTTGCAATGCAATCAGTGTTACAGTGAACTAAGTATCATAATCACTGCACAAGGCAGTAATTTACATTGAAATTATGAAGGCAGAATTGAAGCTTATTTTGCACATGATTCAAGACAAACAAGTGTGTGAAAAATTTTGTAGTCTAAAGGAAATCCGGAATAACACAGAGAGTGAAGCGCTACTAAACAAACAATATCAAGCACAAGCAATTAATCACAATTATTGTTGAATTCATTTAACATAATTATGTGTGTACTAAACAAATTATATTTTAATAAAGTGATCCATTATCCTTGTTAACCGGCAGTAATGGTGTTAGTTGGTGAACCTCTTAGCAAGCGTCTGTGTTCCTTGAACCAAAGCGAGGCAACATAAACACGCCAGGGGAGAGAATTTTTGTTTCATAAATTGCTTATTAAATTTGTCTTCAGTTGTTATTTTAATTAGTTACAAGTGATTGCATAACCTTGCACCACAGTGCCTGGGTTAGTGATTAAAGACGTGAATGTAACATAATTGGCGTCTGTTCTTGTATTATACGTAGCGTGAGGTTATTACCGTGCGTGACTCCGAGCTAACGACTCGTAAAAATTTGCGCTCTACACCGGCAGACAGTGTTGAATACAGTTGTAATGTAATCAGTGTTATAGTTAACTAAGTATCATAATCACTTCACAATGCAGTAATCTGCACGTGAGATTATCAAGGGAGAATTCAAGCTCATTTTGTACATGACTCAAGCCAAGCAAGTATGTAAACAGTGTTGTGTTCTAAAGGAAAAACAGAATGACAAAGAGAGTGAAGTGCTAATAAACAAACAATATCAAGCACAAGCAATTAATAACAATTATTGTTGAATTCATTTAACGTAATTACGTGTGTACTAACCAACTTATATTTTGGTAAAGTGAACCATTATCTTTGTTAACCGGCATTAACTGTGTTAGTTGGTCAACCTCCTAACAAGCGTTTATGTTCTTAGAACCAGAGCGAGGCAACAATACATATGTTGGTACTGTAGTTGCTACTCCATAACAACCGTAGAGTACTCCACAAGATAACAGAACCAATAAGTAACAACACAACTAAAAGATGTAAATAGGACTTCATTTATTGTAAAAGTTGCTATTATGTAATTAGACTAGTTTCTTGGATAATTAATCACACGCGCGTAGATGACTGAACTTACGTAATTCTGGTAAAATGTTTGTATCTGATGGTAATGTATTTATAGTAACTTACATTAAAACGTTGTATTCTATTGCCTACTATTAGTGCATTACTATTATATTATTTATAAATTTATTTTTTCCTGTATATGAATTTCTGCATATTAACGAGTCTGATGTTACCATGCAACTGTATTAACGTAAATAAATTAATTAGGTTGTTGCTAAATACATTACAAATTTGTACTAACTGCACATTTATGAAATAACATAAACTTCACACATTGCCCCATGTCTTAAATTGTATAAAACCAATAAAAAAATCCAATTATTATATATTACAATATAGTATATTACTAAATGCACAGTGTGCATGACAGAAACTTCAATACTCCGTCCCTGTTTTTCCTTGTATCAAGCCAATTAATGGGGCATTTACAAATATTATTCACTGTTTTAAAGCAACCTTGTTGCCACTGAATTAAAAAAAATACTCTCATACAATTTTTAACTAAGAATATCTCACATATTCCCATTAGTGTTGGTCGTGATGACAATATGCAAGCCAATTCCTACATCATATTTTAAGATTAATGATTGATAAAATATTAATGTAGAAAAGCCATATAGAAATGATTATACTGAACACAAATTTGGTTTGTTTTGCGGTTAGACCCATTAAAACGTATGGACTTTGTTGGTATAGTCTTGTGTGTATACTATCACCGTGGTTTTGCCTTTGTCTTTTCTGGTGATCTTTGCGTTCTGGTTAGTGATTTTTTTTTATCACCTTTAGGATATATAATTGTCTCTTATGTGTAGTGTTGTGGTGGTTGGTGTTGTGTATGTGTCTCAGTTTTTTTGGCTGCTATGATGCAGAAGGAGTTCTGGATCCTGTGGTCTAGTAGCTTTATCGCTTATACCGGTTCCAGGGTGAGGTTTGTCCATGTGGTTGTGGGTGGCTTCTGCAAGCTGTATTGTAGTCCTAGGTCCAGCAGTGCCTTTTCTTCACTGGTGAAATGTATGTTGGTGAGGTTGACGGTGCGTGGGTAAGTTTGCTGTTGTTGTCTGTGGGTTGCCTGCGTGGTAGTTTTCTTCTGTCGTTCTTGTAATCTGTCCAGCTTTTTGTTTAATTTGTCATAATGGGATTCCATTTCCATTTGCAAGTTGTAGTCAATTGTGTCATGGATGGAGTGCCAGCAGCTGGGCCATAAGGCCGTGCACTCCATGTGTTTTGCGTATAGTTGTTCATTCCAACGTAAAAGTCGCATTTAAATGCAACAACACAATCTCACAACTTACCAAACCAGCCAACAAAACACCTCCCCTCACTCCCTATGACAGAAGCAGAATCTACTCGCTAACATGCAACATTTGCAAACAGTCATATATGGGTCAAACGAGCCAGAGCCTCAGACTACGCTTCTAGGAGCATTGCACAATACATAAAATACAACAATCCGCAATCAGCATATCCTTCACAACCAGCACGTGTATGGACCCATGGGCAAAACAATGACTCTTCTTAAGCCTCTCAACAACACCTCCCTACTCACCCCCTATGAACAGTTCTTTATCCATTCTCTCCATAAAGAAGGGAAGCTCAGCTCAGAACAAAACCCAGGCGAGCCGAACCCAACACTCCAGTTGGCCATTGACCCTTCCCAACCCCCAGTATGACCAAACTAGTCAAATAACAGCCTCAACACAGTGCACATGACCTGCCTCCTGGCTTCCCAAGACTCCAGCCAGCACATTAGGGTATGTACTATTTCATTCTATAAATAAAAAACCCTCACTCACTGACCCACATAACACCTGCCCTCCCTACACCTGTAACCATTCTGAACATACATTAAACCATAGATAACCAATAACTGCCAACCATGTCACACACATTTCTAACATGATAACACCTCCACATCACACCCTCTCCCACGATAATACCTTAACCGGTCAAGATAACACAAAACACACCCTATGGCGTATCTAACACAGGATACCTCCCATCAGTTTACACAACAATCGATCACGATGCTAACACCTTATTCTGACTTATCTTTTACAGTGCTGAAAACCATATGCAGTAATATACGGCTTTGCGCTCCTGAAGATGGGCATAGTGGTGCCCGAAACATGTTGAGCTAATGGTTGATTAATAAATCACAATTGTTGCATCAAGTTGGTCTCACAAATCATTTCATATTAAGGATGCAGGGTCACACAAACATCAAACTCGATACTTTCTTAAGTTGGCATCCCTTTATCCTCCATGGACAGATCTTCAGGTAAACCTAATGAGCATAAATTTTATCTGCATTCACTCTGTTTTTGGTGAAGGTGTGATAGCAAATTGCATAAGGATTGTGAGTCTCTTGCTAGTAATGTGGCATAAATATTCTGTTGGTGGATGGTAAGAGTTTTGAGAGACAATAGTAGACTGTCTAAGACAAAAACATTCCTGTGTTTATGTCACAGGGGCATAAGTGTGTGGAGGTAGTTTTCATATTCTTGTAGAATTCTTGCTTCAGCAGTTTTACCAATGAGGTAAGAACCAAAGCTACCTGCTATGTAGGAGGTAGGGTTGGTCTCCAAAGCTTTTTGATTGTTGTATCATAGAGAAATATCATTCTTATACCAGAAATGAAACAATCTTACTATGGAAGTACATTTCCATATATTATGAATTTCATTCCAGTTGTAGACCTTTAGGCTGCTCAATGGACAGATCTTACCAGAAACCAAACCATATTTTCTTGCCTCTGGTGGTGTGATGTGAGCTATCCAGCCAGATGCCCAACATAACAGTACTAAAATAAACTTTATATAGATATATAATAGTGAAATATATATTCCAGAGTGTGGCTGGAACCTCAAAATAAATGTGAATGTGACTCATATCACCCAAAAGAAATGTGAATGTGACTCATATCACCCTGAAATAAATGTGATTAACAATTACAATACTCTTTTTGCAAAAATGCTTGGTAATCATAAAATAACCAAAATGTGTATGATTTATGTGCAAGGGTGATTCATTTAAAACCTGTCTGATGGGTCTTATTTTCATTTAAGAACTGCACTGAATTAATAATGCTGTTGCTACTGCTGATACTACTACTACTACTACTACAGATAATAATAATAATTTACACTACCATAAATTTGAATCTACCAATTTATGATACATGACAATTTATGTCTGTGATGAAACATACATCCTGACCCTCTTTCAAGCACTTTTATGTAAAATGTTAATTTAACTAACATTAAAATACTGTAAAGAGAAGGCACTAATACTTTATACTACCATTTGGGCCAGATTTTATGGTACTTGGTCCACACTGTAGCTAAAATTCTTGTGTTGCAGGCAATTAAAGAGGCCTGTGATCTACTTAAGAATTTGGAGAAACAGCAACAACAATGATGTGTCACATTTGGGTGCAGTGGTTGTGGTCTTATGTGCAATAAATCATTCGCATGTTAACTTATCCACTTATTTTAATACATGTGACTTTGCTATGCATTCAAAAATTTGTGAATACTGACACATTTATATAATAAATTTACTTTAATATTTGTTTAAATTCTTCAGTTGGTTTTATCTGTTTAATGAGTGTTTTACACGTGTTGATTTGAGGGTGTAAGCAAACTAGCAAATTCCACATTTTAGGGCAGATGTGTTTGTACGTTAGTGATTAGTCTGGTACATGTAAAAGATAACTGTGTAATCTGTTCATTTCAAAACCATTATTATGTGAATGTGGATCAAAAAATAAAGTGAATCTGCGTAGAGAAGCCTGTAAGATACAAACAAACTGATGGCTTCATGCCACTTCACTCTTCGGGGAGGGGAGTTGGGACAAATGAGTCATAGTACTTTGAAATTCTTTACAAGGTCATGATTCAGAAATATCTAAAATCATCTGAGAGAAAGGGTAATTCATTTTGTTCCTAAACGTCAAAAATGAAGCTTTACCAGACTCAGTGACCTGCAGTGGAGCTGAAAACCCATGTGTTGGATCTGTCAGATTTATTTCACCTGTTTGCCACAATTTATCTTGAATATAAATTTGGCCAATGTATATTTAGAATCATGATACAGTAGGAAATTTTTATGGTGTTGAGAACTTCCTCTGTTAAAAAATTGGGCATAATAATTTTATAAACCAGTTAAATTCGACTTCCTAAGCCTAAATGAAAGTTTAAAATCTAAGATGACTCTTAGTTTTTTGTTTAAAAAAACTGTCACATAACACTCCTAGCACTTCAAATTTTAAGTGATGTAGTGCTACGCCACTTCTGTTCTCAGGATTACTGCTTGCTGTTGGAAAATGCAATGTGACAACTATAACTTTCAAACAAAATACTTTTCTTTCACGTATCATGGTTTTCCTATGAAATGTCCCGCAAGAAATTCTCATTGGCACGTTGGAAAATTGTCACCTTATTAGGTTGTTGGGCAAAGTAGGTTTGTTCTTTTATCAGTCCAGACTTAATATTTTTGGTTCTGAGACATAAATTCTAACAAGAGTTGAGATCACGGCGGTGAATATTACTCCTCTAATCTGCGAAATGCAACGCCTGTAGTCTGGCAAATGGCTATAAACATTGTGGGTTAACATGCCCCCTCCAATTTTATCCTGAAGATTTTGGAATTGCATTGGTATGAAACTTTTGTACCCATGTACAAATGAATTCGGTTTCACATCCCGTAGCATTAATGCCTTCAACACCCGCACTTTCTCGCCGCCATAACACAGTTCACTACTTGCCTTAACGTCGTATTCTTCTGCACATTAATGCCTCTGATCCACGGTTACCGAGATTTCATTGCAGGGAGATGAACAGTGGCTGTGAGAAGATAGGACAGCAATGATGAAAAGATAGGAAGGGTACCAAATGACTGCTAAGGAGCAGCATGTCACAAATTTTAGGGAAGCAGAAGCATTGGAAGACATAGAATATGTGGTATAATCGACGGTGACTCGAAACAGATCCTACCCATATATACAGGGTGGTGCACGAAAGTCATACCATTGATTGTACATATAACACATTTTTTATTATTACAAAAGCATTTGACATCTGGTACAGAATTAATCCTCATAGGCTGGAAAATTGTTCCTAATGAAGAACATGTTCAATGTGACCACTGTTTTGCTTCACAGCCTATTGCAAACGAACCCTTCCATTCGTCACAACTTTTCGACACAAGTCTTCAGAAAGTGTGCGGCACAACTTCACTATGTGGGCCCTGAGCTGCGCTACATTTTCTGGCCTTTGGAACACTTTCTCTTTCAAGAATCACCATAAAAAGAAATCGCATGTTTTAATATCCGGGCTATGAGGTGGCCACAATTTGCCACCCTCATGACGTTCAGGAAACCGATGTGACATCACACGAAGATTAAACGTCTCATACAGGAAATTAAGAACCACGTTTGCAGTGTGTGTGGACGGGCTCCATCCTGCATGAACCACTGTATGTGTGCATAGGGAGACTTGTTGCCAAGAGATAGAGGATGAAACTGTTTTCCAACAAGTCCTTGTATCATTCTTTGGTGACGGTGTCATGAAAGAAAAATGGACCGATGATTCCGTGGGTTGAAATTGCGGTCCACACATTAACTTTTGCTCTATAATTTTCTTCCTCATGTAGTGCGTGTGAGGAAGTTCCTCGCCCAGAATCGAACGTTTTGTTTATTGACAACACCATTCATAAGAAAGTAGGTTTCGTCTGTAAACCATGTGTTGTGAAGTACGGCATCTTCTTCCATTGCCCATAATGCAAACTGTAGCCTCCGTTCCTTGTCTATTGCCGTTAGTTTATGCAAAACGGCCATTTTGTATGGGAAAAGGTGAAGATATGAATGAAGAATTCTTTGCAGTGACCGACGAGAGATTCCCTAACTCAGCAGAAGCCCTCCTTATTGATTTGCTGGAACTTCGTGTCAAAGCCACGCGAAACGCTTCGATGTTTGCATGTGTACGGACATTGGCGGGATGCGGCCGCTTCTTCTCCAACGCAGAACCATTAGTTTCAAATTGTTGGCAAAGTCTGTAAATTGTCTGTTTGCAAGGAGCCGATCTTGTACCAAAGTGTGCACGAAAACGTCTCTGAGTCGACACTACACTCTTTGTTTCTGCATAAAACAATACAACTTTCACCTCTTGATCTGCAGTCAACCGCCTGTCGTCCGCCAATTTACAAACTGGTGTGTTGGTTTTTCATTCTGACTGTTTATGACATCTATCGCATGTTCCATGAACTACAGCATACACTCGCACGTTTGCAACGTCGATACTATGATGTTACAATTTTAATGGGACGATAAAATTGTATGACATTTCGTGCCCCATATATATACACGCGATACAGTACAAAAGTTGACGAACATCTTTATGCCGGAAGGAATAATGTGTTTATACCCTTTCCCAACGTTTCCTGGGAAAAGGGCCTCAGTTCCGTGAACTGCTCGGACTCTTACGTTATTCATTCTGTATTCACGTAACCAAAGTCAACGAGGATAGGTTCCGTGATATGTGTGTGTGTTTGTGTGTAAGGACTTTCTTGGGATTGTAAAAGTAGAACATGGTGTAAAACTGCGTCATGTAAATTTAAATCTAGAATTATCCCAAATGCATTAATACTGCAGGTAATTTGTGAATAATCTCTTACGTAAATTACAAAACTTAATATGGTAAGTGATGCCGTTTGCAGCGATTTCATATTATTTGGTGGCGTGTAATCATGTTCTCTAGAACACAAATTTTAAGCTAAAAGAAGTCATCCCGTTGTGTTATTAAGAATTTAACTTATTTATTGTAATCTTCATCTGAAACATAAGCAGGGAGCTACCACAAAAAATAGTTCCACAGCTTAAAAGGCCACGATCTTCATACACAGCAATAACTTAAAATCTCACTCGCACCCCCTGTGAAACCATTCACCCCGGCACGAAGGAGGGTACACTACAAAAGGGACAGGAGCCCAACCCGACCCACCGCCGCTCCGAGGGACCCTACGACAACCTCGAGAAAACCAGAGGAAATAATAGAGCTGCACCAATGCTCAATAAACCGAAGACAAGCAGGAATACAGAAGAATAGAAAGGAGGAAACCCCCCCGCTGAGAAGTACGGGTTGGATGAACAACGGCAGCTATAACCACACCCACAGCTGGGCATAGTATACTCTTATCTAAATAAGTAATAAAACCAGGTTACTACTCACACTCACACAATATGGGATCCCTAATGCGAAAGTTACATGTGTAATACTGTAAAGGGTATAATGTATTAACGGTTCTTAAATAATCAGCCTGACAATGACTCTTCTGAGTCGAAACATGTTGCAATAATACATTAATTCTAATGTTGTGTTGACGGAAGACATATTGTAAGATTACAATAAATAAGTTAAATTTTAAGGCTTATAAAACCATTTATATGTTTAATAGTTCCAGAGCAGTAAGCTAATTAATGCTAGATTTAAAGTGCATATGAAGATTGAACGTGGAGAAATAACTAATGTTATGGCAGGTACCTGCCACCACCAAGTTGTTTTACGTATTTTACATGTACAAAGTATAAGAATCATGCTATACTCAAAAATAGACCCAGTAAGTTTCCATGAATATCCGGTCACACTTATATGATAGTGAGACATGGCAAAGTGAAATACTGGAGGATGCTCCACTGGCAGTCAGTGGAATACGTGCCTTGTATGTATTGGAGCTTCTCATTTTATCTGCACTGTAAAACAGTTTTTGGTGTTGATTCTCATCCCAGAGTTAAGCAATGTGGACCGATATAACTAGCCTTAGGATCACGTTGCAAAATGTGTAAAGTTTCTTGGTTACCTTAATTGGCGGTCTGAAGGCAATTCCACGTTTCCTTAGGAGCACAAAACAAAGGAAGCTGTCAACCTTTATCATTAGCGTATCATTTATCACTAGTGAGATTTTAAGTTATTGCTGTGTTATGAAGATCGTGGCCTTTTAAGCTGTGGAACTATTTTGTGTGGTAGCTCCTTGCTTATGTTTTAGATGAAGATGGCGGCAGTAGCAGTTCCTTTTGAAATATTGGTAACAGTCTACCAAATTATATGGCTTTGTATCCCAGTTTAAATATTGTTCCTATAATTTCTGTTTCAGTTATTTGTCATGTACAGTGGTCTTAACATATTCTGCCTCGTTGTTACAGTCAGCCTAACCTCATGTTCTATGGGTCACATTTTATATCTTGTACCAATATGGGCCCTGGCAACTGCATGGGTATACTTCTTAACACGTTTAGCTCCAGCACTTGATGTAGCACATGAAGTAAGTGAAATGGTGATAGTAGTAGACCTACAGTTACAAAGACAATCATTAAACTCTCGGAATTTTGTATGTGATAATGTGTGCATTTGTTTTTTAATATTGTTTGTCATATACCACGGAAAAGTTTTGTGGTAAACAGGTTCACACATTGCTAAAGATATAGTTTGTTTTACTGCAGTTTCCATTGCGACAAAGTGTTTAATATTTCACAGAAAAAGACGTTAACAGATCACATCTACTGATTTTGTTGCACAAAATACTTCAGTTCTAAAGTTCATTTCTTGATGGCTGCTGTGTCAGCAATTAGGTTAAATCAACATATGTTGCTTGTATGTGCCATTTTATGAAGGCACTGACTGTTAAACCTAGACTGATTTATAGTTATGTTTGCATGTACCAGTTTCTGTGACTGCATCTTATCCAAGAAGGCAGTTCCTGTAAAGTTAGAAATCCCAGCCTCTTTTTATCAGCATTTGTCAATAGGATTTTGTCATTGTTGTACTGCAAATTCCAGATTTTCATGTCTAGAACCATAAGGGTTAATGCACATCAGTTGCTACTTTTCCATTTAATTGACTGAGCACTTGGCTGAAGTGGTACTGCGTATGAGTTTTGTTCAAGAAGCTCACAGTTCAAGTCTCAGATGGTATGACTGTCTTGGCTGGGGTCTTTTTTTGTTTCCTCAGTACCTCTTAGACAATTGCCTGTTTAGTGCCTTAGTTTAAACTGCCTCCTTCCATATTCACTGTAATCCAATTGTTTTAAATTATACAGTCTGAGCTACTGACATAACTGTTAAATACATTATAGATTAGTAAATACATAAAATAACTGATTTGAAATGACTCTGTGGATTGTAGTAAGATGGGTATGTTACTTGTTTTATTTAAATTGCTATTGTTACTTGTGACTAATTTCAGACTATTCTGGTATTGATTTTTTTGTAGCCTAATCTACATTTCCCTCATAATCTGGAAGACCTGCAGCATTTAGCCAAAATCCTAATGTTATACAAAGACAGTAACTGGATGTATGTCTTCACATTATTTTGTAGTGCCTATATCTACAAACAGACATTCATAATCCCTGGCTCTGCACTACTGGCAAGTATATGTTCTGTATACTGAATCACGCTATCCGTGTCTAATCATGTGATCCAGAACACCAGATTTTTCACTAGTTTGTCTTGTCTTTATGGGTTCAGTAACATCATTTGTTTTATCAGCCTCAAAGTCTTCTTTCCAGCATGTGTTTTATCATTTATTTTATTCATTCCCATGTACGTTCATGACTGCATGCCATCTTTGGCCACCTGTCTTCATGGAATTTGTCTGCATGTTCCTTCCCATCTCTCCCTGTGTGTGGTAGTGTCTTCAATAATGATAATTCATGTTTCAGGATTGCTTTCAATTTTGTATAACTCTGCACATCTATGGTTCTTTTTAAAGGGTTTCTTTTTTTCACACCTGTTCTTCTTTAGCTTTGTCACCCTGATGTCCATGACTTAGAGCTATATTTTACCACTTTTTTCTAATCACATTCCTTAATCTCTATACATTTTGCAACAAAAATATTTAAAGCAAAAATGTAGTAACTGACAGACATTTTATTGTAACTGTGTTTTCAATTTGTAGAATGTCCTTGCTGGAGCACTGTTTGGAATACATGTAGGGTTCCCTTTGGCTTGTTTCTTAACTGCCATTGGTGCTACATGCTGCTACTTGTGGTCATACTGGCTTGGCAAAGATCTTATTGAATATTATATTCCAAATAAGATGAAGATGTTGCAAGAAAAGGTATGTCAGGTACATGTTCAGCATTTGAATATCTCTGTTTCTGCAGCTGTTAAGCAAGTTTGGTAACAATACATATTTGACAAAATTTGGTGCTTTGAGTATTTAACAGCCTAGTGCAATTTTGATCTAGTTCACATTATAGGAGTGAATATTAATTGGTTTTCCATTAAGGCCTAAACCTTTATTGAGATGCACCTAAGAACATATAATGTATGTTGAAAAATATTTGTATCAAATTAAAAGAGGCCATGACTATGTCCATGTATTCAGATTCACCGGACATAATTGTCTTACCTCATTCACTGGTACATATCCTTGCAGTTCATACAGCCTTGTTAAATAATTTATATATCCATGGATCATAGTGAACATTTTCTTCTTACACTGTTTTGTTTTTGAGTTTGGAAGTATCAATTATTAATATGGGTTTCATGACTAGTGTATGTGAAAGGCATTTGTCTGTGCAAATGTCAGTCTTGTTTCTATTAATTGTACAGGATGTCTGCCAGTAACTTTACAATTTTTATCATTCATTACTCAGAGCACATTTAATGTATTTTGAAGAAATACAAACCATCTGAAAGATCAGCTCAGAAGGACACATAAAGTTCTCTCCAAGCATGATATCCATCATCCTGCCACACTTTTTAGAGAATACTGTGTTTGCCTGTTGGACAGACATCAGTGATCCTTGTACTGAACCGGTGGAAATGGAAAAATGCAGGAATTTTCCTTAACAAATCCCAGACAATAAAACAGTTGCACTGTGTTTTCAATATGTTCTTCCCTCACAGATCTGCAAGTACTTTATCCTTCATGTACACAATATTTGTTCACAAAATTCTTATAACAGAAAAGTTCAATGGTTTACTTGATGGGCTCCTCCTGTACTCATGCTTAAAACTGTTGCACTGTCACAGTGGATGTTGCTATTTGAAATGTTGTTTCTGGCTAGAGTGACATTTGTGATACTTACAAATATGCAGAGAGATAGTTTTATCATGTCTCAGAGCACAGGAAAATATGAACTTAAGTGTGTTTTGTGTGCATGCTTCATACCTGGCACTAGCTATCTTGTTGCCACTGATAACATAGTAGCCAAAATGGACTCTGACTCATTAATCACTTCGTATTCTGCTTGGACCTCAGATGGTCTGAGCGTCCTCATAAAATTTTATTGAACAAAGAGCATTCACTGGCATTACCCTTGCAAAGTACGTAGGCTGATTGAAAAGTTTCAAGACTGCCTCTGTTTCTCTTTCCCGGTGTTAGACGTGGCAACACTGCACTACGGATTGTGAAAGTCATACATTGACGTGTCTGAACCTGTAGTTGGACAGCTGTGGCCTTGAGGATTTGGTCACAGTGAGTGGAAACACCTAGTACATTTTGTCGTGGCGGATGAGGAAGACGTCTGTGTGAAAATACAGCAGAGGTGTGTGATTGATTGTGACGTGCGACGAATCGTGGATTCATCATTATGACCTGTTGTCAAAACAACAGTCAAGTGTGTGGAAACACTCAAATTCGCCACCACCCAAAAAATTCTGTTCATCTCTCTCGGTGGGTAAAGTAATGCTTCTGCTGTTCTTTGATGGGCACGGGATGATCTTACAGCACTGGGTTCCCCGTGGGCAGACAGTGAACGGCGCCTATTATGCAAACGTCCTGAAAACCCATTTGCGAGGAGCCATGAGG
>Ga0123354_10000634_pt1 | contig 36932 bp, 22 predicted proteins | sample TergutLab28metaG_2_FD_97872 | JGI IMG/M metagenome (GOLD analysis project Ga0123354, IMG submission 97872) | Labiotermes labralis P4 segment gut microbial communities from Petit-Saut dam, French Guiana - Lab288 P4 | ecosystem: Host-associated > Arthropoda: Insects > Digestive system > Gut ... | reverse complement strand
GGAAAGTACTGCAATGTGAAGCTTGAAGCCTGAGCGGTGGGGATCACCGCTGGTTCAAGAGAAGTACCAGGAAGAAATGCCTGTGACAGGAGACATAAATATCGTATAATAATAATAATAATAACAACAACAACAACAACAGCCGTTATGTGTAAATAATTCGAAAATCAGGCGCAGTGTACCCCATAAAATCAGGCACAGTCTACACAATAAAAACACTCAACCATTGAACACCGCTCGTGTAAAATTCAAACTAGCACCATTGCTAGGACAAGTTGTTCGGTTTATGAAAGAAAATTCTAGAAGTTGTTAATGTTGCTGTTACATTCCTGGGTTCGAATCGAAATTTATTTCTCTAACATTAGGCCCATGTTATGAAATTCGTAACACACTCGAAGTTAGGTTAGGTTAAGTTGGGGTAGGTAAGGATTCAGGATAGATCCAGTCGCTGGGCTCCTGTGAAGGTGGTAATGGCCTTCAGGCGACATAAAATAAGGCGAATTTTCACATTCGTACCGTGCATCTTGATATTATCAAGGTTGTATTTATTCACCAACTGATGCACGAGGGAGTTGTCTTAAAAACAATATTAAAATTTATATTAAACCTTACATTCAAACAGCTCCGACATGTTTCTGTGTTACAATTACACCACCATCAGAGAGCGCGTTAATTTGTGCTTACTAAAGTTACAATTGTTAACAACTGTAACTTTAGTAAGCACAAATTAATACCCTCCCTGATGATGGTGTAACTGTAACACCGAAACACGTCGGAGCTGTTTCAATCTAAATTTTAATATTTTTTAAGAAAACTCACTAGTGCATCAGTTGGTGAATAAATAAAACTTTGATAAGGTGGATCTCTTAACCAGCCGGGCAACTATCGGCTTCTGAAGGTCTGTTTTACACGGTGATCGTTTATAACTACTGTTAGCCTCCACATACACATTTTAATACATCAAAGATAATTTTCCCTGAAAATTATTACCGCTGAATTCTTAGACGTGTAAGCGACATGACAAGAGGAATTCGCGGGATCAGCGGTATTCCTGCATACGCGCAACTTTCCTGTCGGATTGGTAACTGGCAGTTCAATAAACTCAGGACTTAGCATCATACTAAAAAAAATCAAGATTCAGGAAAAATGCATAATCAGTGTGTCAGAGTCACTAGGTTTTTACACTAAGAGGGAGGCTTTATTTTATCGCACTAATGTTTCAGTGCAAATTAAAAGACCTGAACGCTTTCCCACAACACTAACGTGTCTGATTGTCATTCGGGAGATAACCATTTCGAGCCCCGGTCCAGAATGTGCTTTCTAATTGGGGTTTCGGAACTCTCGTCAGTACCTCCACCAGGTTAACGTTAGGAACAAGTAATGAAATGGACACGGCCGCCCTACTGTCGATAATACCTTACAGGATGTCTTTTTTATTCACAAGGCGGCACTGGGATATACAGCACAACGGAGGGGCACGGAGGAATAAAAGAGAGGGACTGCTGTTTTATCCATGCACACACAGACACACACACACACACAAACACACACACATATATTATACTTGAAAAGTTGCGAGTCGGTCACGTGGTCAGAAAATTTCTTGCCTTTTATGGACCATTTATTGTGTGATTTATTTTACCACGATGCCATAGCCCAGGCTATGTGGCGTCGAATAGTAGGATAATTAGTCATATCGTAAATTGGAAAGAGTGCGGAAGGAAGAGATCATGACCCAGTACTTGCCTGGAGACCTGCGGAAGACCACGAAAAGCCTTAGTAAGTGTAACAGGTATCACGGCGCAGATTCGAACCTGGCACCATCCGAATACAAGTGTAAGAGCGTCACGGCTCAAGCAGCCTGAGGTTAATTACTGTGTTCACAAGCTCTCACGATCGGATCCTACCTTGAGCCTCTTTCATCCATTCCACATCATCAATATCTATTTCTTTAAGATCCACTTTAATATGATTATCCTACCTATTTCAATGTCTCTTCTCTTCAGAGTTTCCGAATGAAAGTTTTTATGTGTTTCAGATTTCATAAGTGCTGCATAATCAATCCATCGCATCCTCTGATCACCGGAATAATACCTGGTGATGAAGAAAAATTATGAAGCTCCTGTTTATGCAGATTTCTCCACCCACTTACAACTTCCTCTGTTCTTCCGCATTGCAACCCTCGCCTGTTACAGATCTTCTCAAAATTCACTGTCAGAAAGTACGGGGCAGGGGTTTGTGCCACAGCAAAGCTCTTAGCAACGAACAGGCGATCTCTATGTTCGAGTGATTGAAGACCGCACGACTAAACATTTCCGTCTGATTATCAGATTATCATCCGCGTGTTATTACACCGTCTGCAGTCACCTGTGTGGAACAGGGAATACGAAATAATTTGGACAGCTGTTCTGTGGAGGTCATTCACCTGAACTGCGTAAGATGTTGAATTTTTCGCTAAACTTACTAAGTAAATGTTATCGTTAATGTTATACATATGTTTCAAATGTACGTGGGAATAAAGGTTTATTTATGTTTTTTATGCTACAGTGATGTGCTTCTTTTTTATTACGAACAGGGAATGTTATCATACGGCTGAACTATCGGTCAATGAACTGCGAACTTGAGGGTCCTTGAGATCGGGCGAGCGGTTTGAATTACAAACAATTGCGACCATTCCATTGTCGCTCCGGCACATTCATCACTAACAGTCCACGCTTAGAAACAGAACCAACAAACTTTTATGACAGTCTGTCCACTTCCCTTTCAGCGAAAGTTTCCAAGTTCGTTTCAGAAAAATTCCATATCTTGCAAGAATCGACGGAATTCCATTTCTGTGTAATGAAAGAAAAGTAAGAAAGTGACAAACAAACAACCCAACAAACAAACAGAAGTCACGTATATAAGAGGAAAGAAACAAAGGAATGCCGAAAGAAACAAGAGAATGACGGAAGAAGAAAGAAAAAGAAGGCCAAAAGAGAAAGAAGATGAACGCGAGGAAACAAGACAGAGAAGAATGAGGCAAAGGCTTTCCTCGAATAGTTGGTATATTTGTTTCTAGGCAGGGTACGACGCAATAAAGAGTAATTACCAAAACCTAAATGTCACAACATCAGTAGTGCTGTAATATTATCTGCAGAAAGGGACAGCAAAGGCGTACATTTATAGTGAGGTCACCAAAAGAAGTTCCATGGATCGACTCCCACCCCATCCCATCTGTCCAGTGCTATTACCCTTTCTCATCCCTTCCATTCTCCTCTCATCATCTAGTCGCACTTCCCTGGTGAACCTTCGTTAGCTATTAATGCTTTGGTCTGGTTAACATGTGTCAGGCAAACACAGTAACGTGCAGACGGGGGGAAAACTTGAGCACCATCACCTTCACCATCAATGGGACTTCTTTTGGTGACTGCAGCGTAGGTGGCACCTTCAGGTTTAGACGTTATTTCAAGAGAGACGGAAGCGTCAATATTCCTTTGCTGTCGGAGGGCGCAGGTTCCGTTGTGCCTATAAGCAGCACGGTAGGTGGGCTACAAACACAGACATATCAAAGAAACCATGTATATTAGGACCATCAGATCCAAAGTAACTCTGTAATTATGGCTAGATCCGTAGTTCAGTGGTAGCTAAGCACGTGCCAGTTATTCTTTTTGTGAGCAGGGTTAAGCTTTACAGCAGGGCAGCGCTGGCCTTTCTCAACACCTGGTCCAGTATATGTAAACAGTAAACAGTAAACATGCCTGCGCATAGCACGAACACCAAAAACTGCATTTCCATTCAGAATCTCCATATATATACTTATTTTGACTACAATGAGTTTTATATACAGTTCAGGAGAAAACTTGAATATCAGCGTGGGATTCTTTTCTATCGTGTCCGCTGGCCTTATTTTAGCCACCTCTGTTCTATCCAAAAAGCCACTACAACTCCCTCTTCAGTTTTCGCATGGGAAGAACACCTGTATTAACCACTCTTGTCAGGTGCGTGTTTGAGTTTATTTCAGTAAAAAATTGAGGTGACAGCTAATTTAAATGCAGATGGCTCGCTCACAATGCCATTATGCTATTGTCATCGTCAAGTTGCGGAGTGTGCAACTTGAGTTTTAGTTTGTTTGGATATGTGGTCAGTGACACTGTGCGAAGATGGCCTTCACAGTTCACGTACTAGGGTCCGTACAGCAGGGTTAAGAGTTGCCGCGCAGTCTAAGACGTGGGAATGCGACCACCCGCTTGCTGGGATTGTGGGTTCGAATCCCGCCCAACGCACGGATGTCTGTCTCTTGTGAATGTTGTGTGCTGTCAGGTAGAGATCAATGCGACGGGTCAGACACTCGTCCACAGGAGTCCTACCGAATGTGGAGTGTCTGAGTGTGATCGCGAAGCCTCGATAATGAGGACTTCCTAACGCACTAGGGGCTGTTACGCCATGGAGAAAAGAGTGGGGCTAATTTAGTGTTTTCACTAAATAACAAGAAAATACGGACTGTAGTGTAAAAGATATAACTACATTTTAATTCAGTCTCTGTTACGACATGTGATGGTTTCGTGATGTGTAAACTTAACTTGCCTACTATAATCATATCACTGGTAATAAAAATTAAGGTACACAGTGTAGATGGCTTCCAATAGCTTGATATAGATACCAAATTTTTTTAAAAAGTCCTCTTTTTTTCCAAACGTTGTTAAGGGTGAAGCACTAACGCGCGCGTGCGCCCCCCCCTACCCCCCCACACACACACACACACAGACTGACGGATACATCGACACGACACAACACGACTATTTTTTCCTCATAAAATAAGGAATAGAGATAATTACATCTTAAGGAGCATTATCACCGTTGCGTTTATTAGAACATAAAGGAACAATCACGCATAGACGTAGCAGTCATACACACAATTATATTTAAAATTATACATAACGTAACAACTACATGTTTCGACCATCATCATCAGGAGGGATACAATTATCAGAGAAACTATATAGCACGATATAATACGATGCAGTCATCAGTATCAGTGTAAGTAGAGGGAGACGAGATGGGCATGTCCCCCTAACTTTGTGTAAACGAGATCTCGACTCCCTCTAATTACACTGATACTGACGATTGCATCGTATTATATTATATTATATTATGTTATATAATTTCTCTGATAACTGTATCCCACCTGATAATGGCCAAATCAGAAATGGCCGAAACATGTAGTTGATACGTTACGTATAATTGCAAATATAATTGTGTGTACGACTGCTGTGTCTATGCATAATTGTTCCTTTATATCTACAGGTAATTACATTTTTACGGCGGTCATGTGGTTATATTTTGAGGCGATCTTGACACGGAAAATCTCGAGCGAAAATCCATGCAGTTAGAAGATCCTTAAATATTCACAAAATAATTCGCAATGACTGAATATATCTTATATGTATTCCAGAAGGCATAGAAATACTACGTTACACATAAAAGACAATTTCCTCACGTGTCTAACACTCAATCCAAAATCTACACTGCAGGTTCCATGCCTGTGACACAGCACTGTTTTTCTTTCCGTAGTTTACCACCCATTAACTGTTAAATTATGGAGACGATGTAGGATGTAAATGTGATGATTATTCTAGACACACTGATTAAGAGCATAAATCAGTGATACGTAATATCTCAGCAACATTACTGGGAACAATGTGTCACTTAACTATTTAAGTGAAGGCATACAAAGATTGCACTGATATTTTCATAGTGGAAGATTAAAATGGACACAAAGGAATTTAAAAAAAAAAGCGCAAATCTCAAACGTTTCCTAGGTTAATGGTCACCTGACACACTCTAAGCGTATGTTAAAAGGCAGTGCATATCACAGCAGTATTACTGGTGCCACATATATCAATGGAGCATAATCACTTTTGTAGTGGAGTATTGAAACGGATAGCGTGAAACGTTCATGATTGACAACAGTAGTTAGCAGATGGCCGATCCCAGAGGCCGTGCGGTCTGAGGGGTGGGTCTGCGGCCGTTCGTTTGCTGGGATTGTAGGTTCGAATCCCTCCGGGGGCATGGATGTCTGTCTGTTGTGAGTGTTGTGTCATCAGGTAGAGGTTTCTGCGACGAGCTGATCACTCGTCCAGAGGAGTCCTACCGACTGTGGTGCGTCGTTATGTGTGATCTAGAAACCTCAAGAATGAGGATGACATGGCGTCGTTGGGCCTCAGTGCCATAGGCAAGAACAAATTTAACAGATGATAACGAAATGATGGAATAGAGAAAGAGACTGTTACCAAAGAGAGAAAAGACTGTGGATAGCCGGACAAATTCAGGAGTCTCTTTCCAATATCGGAAGGAAGAATGCAGAACGTACTGTAGAAACGCGGACTCGTAAGAGTATACAGCAGTCACAAACTAGATAAACCACTGACAGAAAATGAAAGTCCCGAATAGACACAGTCTCGGCAAGATCCTTAATTAACCTTCATTTGCCAATCCGTCATTTTTGACGGGTAAAAAACAGCACTTGTTAGTAATAATTAACTCCGACACAGTAGCCTGTTAGGTTCTCAAGGTATTAAGACACACATTCAACCGATCTTGGTGTATACTCCATTCGACTTTCCCACAGCACCCAATTGTCCGTACGGTAAACGTAAGTGTGTCCTTGTGTAATTGATTGAGCGCTGCGCTAGGAATGGTGTACGGTGGAGAGGAGATACAGCTACAGTCGTTCTCTTGGTAATATACAGGGTTATTCGACATGATTGTCGGGGTTTAAACAACTGCAACCTCGTTGTGCAGATGCAACCCCATGTGATTTCTTTCTATGGGGTTACGTCAAGGATCAGGTTTATGTTCCTACTCTTCCCGCAAGTATCCCGGAACTGAAGGTACGAATCAGAACCGCCATTGAAACCATCACCGCTGACATGCTACAAACAGTTTGGAACGAACTCGATTATCGTTGATGTTAGTAGAATCACAAAGGGTGCACATATAGAGCACCTGTAAGGTATGTAACAAAAACTTGGAGTGTTTTTCTATTAAATAAACAAAGAAATAAATAAAAATCTCAAGTGTATTGTGTATGACAAGTTGTTAAAACCCCGACAATCATTCCGAATAACCCTGTATAATGCACCAACTAGTAAGATTGTTGGCACCTACCTACCAGTCAGACCATACCTATTACATGTTCATAGTTCTGTGTAAATCGAACTTCATACAAGAGTTAAAAGATAAAAGGGGGGGGGGGAGTTCAGGACAGATATCAGTGACGTCACCATCCGCACCGTACACACGACCTACGCAGCGGCTCTCAAGACCACCACCCATCCAAAAATTCGGTGCAGAAAACCATATGCTGTAACTCAACATCCAATGCTCCTGATGATGGGCGTATGTACCCGAAACATGTCGAGCTAAGAATATATCAATAATATTACTTTGTTGCATCAAGTTGGCACTTCACTTTATTTCACACGGAAGTGAATCTTCAGATTATATAAAGGACAGAGAATTTATCGACCAGTTAAAGAACTAACAATCTCTCAGGAAGAGTTCTACTACATGGATTCTGTCAGCCATTTCCTTAGTTACTAATCGTACCTGTCGGCGTGGTGCACTTATGGCGTAGAAGAAATGAATACAGGATTTTGGTGGGGAAACCTGAAGCAAAAGACCATTTGGAAGACCTAGGCGTAGATGGGAAGATGACATTAAATTGGATCTTAAGGAAAGAGAATAGGAGGTTGTAACTGGATTCAGCTGGCTCGGTATAGGGGATAGGGAGAAGTGACTGGGCTCTTGTGAACACGGTAATTAATTTCCGGTTTCCACAAAATGAGGGAAATTTCTTGAGTGTATGAGAAACTATTAGTGCCTTATGAAGTGATTAGTTAGTTGCTTAGTACAATATGGGAAACTCAAAACGTGTTTCAAGTACTTCACACTCGTATTTGAGTAACATCCTAACTGAAAAATTACTGGCACTCACTGAAGCACACAACTGCAGTTGCATTCTGGTGGTCGTGGCTGTCCTTTGCATGACAGACAGGTAGCAGAGAAAGACTAATGACATTCATGCAGTGGCAAAGCACAATGAGCGAGGTCACCATGTGAAAAATTGTGTCATGGACTTCTGAAGTTGAAAACGTTAGTATTTCCAACGCTGTTTGCTCATGGATGAAATTAATTTTGAAACAATTTCAGGTGGAAAATGACAAGTGATAGCGGCGGGAAAATGTAGCTGGAGCTGCAGATCAAAATACTGATTAGAGTAAGACAGAACCCTAACACAATTGCTGTCGCTCAGAAACTTCAGCTTAGAGTGTACTGCTTTAAAACACGCTATTAGGAAGGTTCAAGCAAATTAGGAGAGAGAGAAACTGGATGGGGCACATCAGGTTTTGGTCTGTACTGATGGCGTTAATATATTGGGTGAAAAACACACACACACACAAACAAACAAGCAAACACACAAACGCACACCCGCGCGCGGCTTCTTACAGTATTACGACTGCTTTTTTTTTCAAAGCGTACTACCTGTGCTATCTAACGGCCACTGCTGGAACTGATTACTGTCATGACTGAACTTGTATCGTGTAAAGTTACGTCAGCGCGAGCAAAGAGCTACTGTTGCGCAGTAAAACAGCATTGTCATGGAGTCAAGTACAGAACAACGCGTTAACGATAAAGCTTTGTTTTAAAGCAGGTAAAACTGCAACAGAAACTGTTGAAAATGTGCGTGCAGCCAATGGAGATGAAATTCTAACTGAATCCAACATATTTCGCTGGTAGAGTTCAGTTGAAATGTGATGGCACACGGTGACGCACGGGGGGGAAGTGAAGGGGAAACTGGCGAATGGAGTGGGTAGCCAGTACTCCTCACACTTCCTCGGAACATGGTGTATCCAGCATTAGAGCTCAGTTGAAACCTGACGGCACACGGTGACGCACGGTAAGGGAAGTGAAGGGGAAACTTGCGAGTGGAGTGGGTAGCCAGTAGTCTTGCACTGTACCTCAGAACATGGTGTATCCAGCAATGCTACCATTACTACCGCTGATGCGCGCACCTCGGCTGCCTGTAGTCGACTGAACTGATCCCCCCACCAATTTAAATGGACTCGTCCGTTGCGCTGAAAGACCAAATCTGGTTTCCGCGAGTGTGCCATCACGTTTCAAACATGCTCTACTACCGCTGATGCGCACACCTCGACTGTCAGTAGTCGACTGAACTGACGCCCCCGCCGATTTAAATGAACTCGTCCGTTTCGCCGAAAGACGAAATCTGGTTTCTGCGCGTGTGCCATCACATTTGAAACGCAGTCTACGAACGGTTGCGTGAAGGGCGGGAAGAGGTTCAAACGGCCCCAGGAGTGATCGCCGCTCTGAGTCTCGAACGGGAGGCAACATGGAAAGGGTTCTGCAAGTGTTATTGCAAAATCGCCACTTGTCACTTCGAATGACAGCGGATGAGTCTGCCATCTGCAAGGATGCCGCATGGAAGACTGTCGTTGAAGGTCTGCAAAATGAAAGCTTGCTTGCGCTCTGTACCGTGTGCATTGACTGCGGAACAGAAAGATACCGACTTGCTGCATGTGAAGATTTGATTGAGAAGGCCGACAGTAATACTTACTTGCTAAAAAAAATCGTAATTGGCGACAAATCTTGGTGCTTTGCTTACGACCCAGAGGCGAAACGACAGTCATCTACATGGATTGGAGAAAATTCACTGCGGCCACACAAACTTCGATTCCAGAAGTCTCGAGGGAATACCACGTTGGTTATTTTCTTCGGTTGGCAGGGAGCCGTGCACAAAGAATTTGTACCGGAAGGACAGACTGTTAACTTTGAATTCTACAAAGAAGTGATGGACCGACTTCTGAAAAGACTTCAGCGCGCTGGGCCGGACAAGGTTCAATCAGGTCGCTGGTTCTTGAAACACAATAATCCCCCTTCACACAACTATCGACAAGCAGTTTCTCGCAAATAAAAGCGTTACTGTTCTTTGTCACCCCTTTACTCCCCAGAATTTGCACCTGCGGACTACTTTCTATTCCCTAAAGTGAAATCCAACTTTAAGGGGCACCGTTTCGACGCCATTTTAGACACCCAGTACAACGTGACGAGTGATTTAAAATTGTATTCCGACGGCTGAGTTCTACGGATGCATTCAGAAGCTTCACGATCGTGCCAATAGGTGTATAGAGTTAGGAAGGACGTATGTTGAAGGCTAAAGTAGTAATTTTTTTTGAAGGGAGCCATGCCATTGTGTATCGTCAATTATTTATTTATTAGTACCGTCAATACACAACATATGCAAAGAACAGATGTATTAGTACAACTGGGTTATATCTGGCGACATGTTTCGGCCGTTAAACGGCCATCATCAGGCCAACAAAGATTGTTGCCCTGAGGATGGCCGTTTAACTGCCGAAACATGTCGCCAGATATAACCCAGTTGTACTAATACATCTGGTCTTTGCATATGTTGTGTATTGACGGTACTAATACAATAATTAAGGAGTAGTAACGTCGTTTTTCTGAGATTTCTATTTTATATGTCTCTAGTCCGAAAAATCTGAAGACGCCCTGTGTACATACCACAAATAAAAAGAGAAAGCTTTCACAGTCATTATTCACGAGATGGGTCTAGATGCAAATGCGAAGAAAACTAACCATATGTTCACATCCCGTGAAGAGAATGAGGACAAAATTACAACATAAAGAGAGCTAACAAAACATTCGAACGCGTTGCAAAGTTCAAACATTTTGGAGCGACATTAAAAAATCTAAATTGCATGCATTAAGAAATTTCAAGCAGCATAATTTCGGAGAATTCCTCCTATGACGTAGGTGAAGTTACGAATTTCACTTGCACCCCACCACCACCACCACCATACATCCCGGCCATTTCGAATGTGCAGTGCCTCTTGGGTGTGGAAAAGTAATTTGCCATGACATTTTTCTAGTGGATTACGCCCCTTACTGTTGCTCTAAGTGCCGAGGCCTGCTGTCGCTAGCGCCAGCATACACACCACCGTCGTCGTCGCCGTCACCAGCACAACCGTCATAGCCATCACAAGTGGCAGGAGAAATAACATCATTATCTTCATCGTTACTTGAATTTGCACTTCCCATTACAGAAACCACGCAATTCGTTTGAAACGGCGAAAAAAACTACCCCCACCGTTACTGTCACCGTCAAATCCAAGTGTTTTTAACGGTACTGGTCTACAGGTGGTCACTGATTATATTTTTCGGGCATCCTGTAAACTTATATTTTTGTCATAAACATCGCCTTCGCTATTACAGGACTATCTAATTCATCAAAATCACTATCAATACGGATAAGCAAGCAATCGGTCATCAGACTAGCCAATACATTGTAATAAATGCAATATATTCTTATCGTCTAAATTATTATGCTTACTAACTATTACACACTTACCGTAGCAGCCGTAGGTAAGACACAACAGACAAAAACACAACAACAGTGCCAAAAACCACAGCATCGACGAAGAAATTAAAAAACATACACTTATATTTACACCGCCAAAAAATAACTATGGCGGTCGGAACTAGGGCGCGCTCCTTTCACGGGAAAACACAAATGTGTGACGAGTCTTGTCAAAATGGAATGCATTCTCTCGCTTACCACGGAGTATATTGCGATAACGAAGTGAGTATAACATCACAGATGGCAGAAAAATGCAAACTAGAAGTGTACGCCTTCTGGGCATATCTGTTCCATGGTCAGCAATTAAGGTGTGGCAACAGTACTCTCGTAACGATATTTTGACAGGAAATGGAATGGGCTCTTAGTGATTGTTACTTTATCGACGCGCATGTTATCTCCATTATCTACGTACTGTTTGAAATACAAATGTTACACAGCGGAGAATGAATGGTAAGCGAAGATTAGCCAAGAACTTGGAGGGGGACAACCTGAAGTTGTCAGAAAACAATCCTAGAATTCACCCGAAAACTAAGGAAAGTCACGAGGAGTCCACCCAACCAATATATCGCAATCACGAAAAGAGGCATTGCGCACTGCAGCTATGTTCACATCTGCTCTCTGTTGACTTTGGAGGTACCCAGTACTCCTGTTAGCCTGCGAACAGCCATCCATTACCTAGCGATCATTCGCAGGGAGCCGACTTGACATTTTGCTCTGGGAGACAAGTGTCGTCTTGCTGACACATGAGTTTCTTTCAGTTCATACAAGAACTTGGCAGACTTACCAGGTGTCAAAATTGTATCTCTAGAACTGGATTAAAGCGGTGGCCCCTTTTAAAAATGGTAACAAATCTCCAAATTTAACAAAGCATGCAATTTTGTGAATTTCTGGGCGACCATCAGTTTCTCAAGATCCTTGTTAGAAAATCAATATTATGGTCAGCTCCACACATCAGATTCATAGACTGTTATCAAGAACCAGAATTCAAAAGGTGCAAACTAAATATTAATTTCAAAATGTGACTTAAACCCTTAGACATTAAAAAAAAAAATTCACAGATATCAGCTCAGACAATCACACTGAACATCAGGCAGTAAAATTTAACAGCACATAAAGTAACTATAGTCAGCTACCTTTGATGATCTGGGTTTGCAACATAGCTCCACCTCCCCAGATTTGGAAGGATGCAATCATCAAAACTCTGTATTCCCTTCCTAACCATTCAGCCAAAAACATAATTAAGGGCCACTGTAGGAAAGAAGAAAAAATCAGCCAGTTAATCATAAAAAGGTAAAACAAACTATTTGTGGTAACATTTTACTTCCATTCACCCACACATGCCAATAGACACTGGAGAAATGACATACAGCAAGCTATCCAATGCCCCATGGAAAAACACTCATACAAGTGATTCACAAATGATTTATAAATCTTATTTACACATTACCCATTGTTTCTGAACTTGAGGTCAGTAGATGGCTGCTGACTTCCAGCTCTATGTTCAACATTTTTCAAATTATAGTTTGTTACTGTTTTACACACACATTCTCTAGATTATAATTCCAAATAGTAACTACAATTACTACAGGATTATGTCAACATTCACAATAGTTTGTGTGGATGGAACTACTCCTTGTAGTTGTGAATATCCGAGAATTCAGTGACACAAGATGAAAATCCAAAGTTCCTTTCTACACATACTATTTTAATGCAGGAGTGAACTAAACGACATTAATAAAAATGGTGTATGTGTAAAAGTTTTATCAAACCAAGTGTAACATTCATATTACAAACAAGACATCTTATTATTAATCAAATACATTTGTTACAGCTTACTTAATAGCAGAATACCCAATCATCAATGGTGAATCCTGGTCTGGAGCTGAGGCCTAGCAACGGAGTACATGTGGTACTGCATCATTCCACTAGAACTGACCTCTCAATCAGAATTCACCAGTGCTAATCAACACTTACGGAGGCTTGAAAATAAAGACAATTCATCATGACCTACTATATACAGGATAATCAAAAATTAGCTGACACTTTTCAATTTACGTAACTTGTTTATTTCAACATCAACACCAAATTCAAAGTAGTGCCTTCCCTCTGAATAGTTTAAGTGTGTACAGTACAGTGCATACTGCAGTTGAATTTTGTTTCCATCCTTCTGGTTTTAAGTCTGATAATTTATTTCAGGTGGTGTTTTATAAACAGAATCTTACCACCACAGAAAAATTTACAGATGTGAGACCTTCAGAGTGAGACAGCCAACCAGTCAGTTCACATCCTCCAATATACTAAAGCACACTAACACACTGGTTTTATCTGGCTTAGGATAGGATCCAGTAGTCAGCTTGTGTGAACATGGGAATGACTTGTCAGGGTTCATAAATGGTGGGTACTTCCTGCCCAAATACTCACAAAGCATTCAGCTTACCGACTTCCTTTTCCATAAGGAAGTTGGTAAGCTGAATGCTGCAGGCACAGTAGCACTATAATTATCAATAATTGTAACACGACTTTGCCCACAGCATGAATAACTCCTTAAAATAAACTCAACTTCTGTGAGGCCACTAGAAGTACTGGTAACTGTAGTAGGCAGAACAAACATTAGGCAACAGTATGTAACTCAAACTAGAGAACCACCGGTCGGAATGTCACAAAAGTCTATGAACCATGTGTGAATAATGTCACCACCATCCATCCAACAAATGTATAAATATAAGATGGGATATGATCAACCAGTTGTGACATAGTTCAGCCACCACCAAATGCCACTCTCTACACATATCGTAGAATGTGTGGATACACAGGGATGGCATGGGCAGAGATGTGTTATTCTGTGCACAGTGAAGTCTGTGTACAGAATGTGTGCATATGCAGAGAAAGAACAGGCAGAGGAATGTTCTGCTGTGCACAGTGAAGTTGGTGTACAAGATGTGAAAGGCACCAATTTGTTTGGCTTTGTCAGTTTTATTATTTTATGATTTCAAAACACAAGAATTTTGCTTCAGTCCCTTCCCATTTAATATTTCAAGCCTCTTGTAAGTGAAAATCTAAAGGCACACTAACTCGTGGCACATACATCATTTGTGTATGCACAAAAGAGCAGTGCTTACTTCAGGTTTATTCATAAGTTAAGCAGGTACAGCATTACAAGGCAGTGATGACAATTTATACTCCTCTACTATATGAGTATTTCTACAAAGGCAGCAAAATATAAAAGGCAATTTTATTATATGTGTTTACAAGTAGCCATTAGGCAGTACTGTAAGTAAACAACCTAAATGATATACACTGAAAATAATCACACACTAATCAGAACTACAGTATGTATATTTCTGTGTACAAGCCTTGCTTCTCAGTGCCTTTGTTCCAATGACCTTCAAGTTCCTTGAATCTATCAGAAAAAATATTTTTGATTTAGTTGCGGGCCATTCTTACACCACTTCTCCATGACTGATGGTCACTGCAGATACAGCTTGGTTGACAGATATGCTGCCTTGGCCACTCATTAAACTCAAGTATGTTACAGGCACTAACCACTCAAAACATTGCATCATCAATAACATGCCTTCACACTTCTTTTATTCCTTCCACCTACTTATAAACTTCCCTTTGGCTCACACAGCTGTACTTGTTATTTTTTTAAAATAAATTTCAAAACATTTCACATCCTCTAATTACAAATACTGGATCAGAGATTCACTGTTCTTCCACAGTACATTCTACCAACACAGTAGTCATGTTAAAACACACTGCAATATTAACAATACCCAAAAGACCATGCAACTAAGTAAGCATATATGAAGCCTCATACTGAGGATTGCGTATGGCATAAGACACAGCATCATAGCGCAGGACAGTCCTCAACTACACCACTATAAAATTATAAAAAAATGACAAGATTCATATTACTTGAATCTACCACTTTCTACAGTGCTACCAACATAAGTTTTTAAGCCTTGGATTACTGACTGGGTACCAAACGTATCCAAGGCTTGGTTTTCTTCAACAGTTCTCAGTGGTATAGAGTCAGCTCTCTGCTTAGTTACCCTGAAGCACTGAGACCAAGTCTAAATGCAATTTCAACCATATTCTGTGGGGCAGAATCATGGTAGCACACATACACCTCTCTTGGATGAGGAGTAAAGAAGAGTCGTCTGGAACAAAAAACTTACTCTTAATTGTATATCAATCATGTTACCATATGGTCATATGTCATATGGCAAAGTAGCACCTAATATTTGGATGTAACTTAAAAGTGCAGAGCAAGTCTACCAGATACCCTCCCTACCCACAACACTCCAAAGAATTTTACTTGACTTTTGGGTGTCCACAGTTAGACAGATACAATGGCATGATGAGGACATGTAGAGTATGAGCTGTTTAGTGAAGTGTCATGATAACAATCACACCAAGGACTACATGAGAGAGGCAAAGAAAGGGTATACAGCAGGCATAAAGCAGGACAAGAAATGTAAATACATTTTTATGGTAAAATCTGAAGGAGCCAGAGTTGCTCACTCAATGTAGTGACTAGAATATGGGCTGAACATCTGAGGAGTTGGGGTTCAACACTTAGTAGAGGCAAAAGACTTATCTCTTAAGTGTCTACACTGGCTCAGAGGCCCATCCAGCCTCCTCGTTGCCTAAGGTAAAGCCGGCATCATATATAAAGATGACCACTAACACCCATCTAGGGCTGAGACGACAAAAGCATGGAGCTATAACTCACCTCCTCCATAGGCCTTTAAGATGTGGTGTTTAATTAACCACAGGGACAACTTAAACATTAAACCTGAAGGAAAAATGTCACTTAGAATACAAGACAAAGCAAAACACAATATTAGGAGAGATGTTAAACAGACAGACCGAGAGGGTGCAGACCACATCAACCCTTACATGTTGGCTTCTGTGCACTGTATGGTTGTGATTGCATTTAAAGATATTATACTGTACCTGCATGCAGAGTTCATACTGCTTTGCATCACATGATGGTGGAAACATGAATGCAGTGCTGCTTAGTAGTTCAGAATATTCAGATGTATAAACTACTGACTTCCAAAACAGGTACAGTATTCCAGTTGAACTGTTTGTAAATATGAATACTTATAGTTAGTTATTTGTGAATTATCCCTTGAACCATGTGTAGATTATGGGCCATGTTGCCTACTTTCACCACTGATAAACAATTCTCACACATCTCACACCTTTTTATTTTTAAGTTGACAATCATACTTCAGACTCACCCAACAACCCAATATGTAAGCGGTATACACTTCTTGGTACACTCTCCATCAATCGGTGTACACTCGAAGAGCACTCCATGCTCTTTAATTGCTATTAGTGACTTGTTAATGTAGGACTTGGATATTTCTTGGCCCATAAGCTTCTGGAACACAATGAAAAAAAGAAAATTTCAAAATTAATATGCTTCTAAATAACAATATCTAAAGACACTGCAGAAAAACCAGATGTATTCAGAATTATTACAAATTGTGTTTCTTTTGTACAGGAGAGCTTTCTTTTATGTTTTGCATTAATTAATTCTTATGGACTACCAACATACTCACACTGATCCTGCTGCTGTGACTTTTGTCCCATGAGGAATGATCACTAATATCATGGAAATATTTTGTTCCCTCCAACATATCACAGAATTGTTACAAAACCTACCAGGTTCAAAGTGCAAGTTTTGGGAAAATGAAATATTTATTCACTTCCAACATAAATTATAAAGAAGAATTGGTTTATGGAAAATAAATTTCAGTGTTGGTATGTCTATGCATGGCCATTTTGCTCTTAGGGCTGGATTGAAATATAGAAGCTTAGCAGTGAAGAAATTAAGAGTGAAACATAAGGACGAGCCAGATTCCATCACATACAGTACCTTGAAATGGACAGCATTATTCAGCAAGTCATGTATTACTTGACAACTGCGTCTGAAGTGATGAAGAATTTCTTGCAACCTATTTGATTGCACTTGTTCTCTGTTAACAGGTGGACACAATAAGATTCCTTCAGTGAAGTCCAGATGAACGTAATGAAATAGCGTATTTCCATCACCTGCAGTTAATCTGAAATTTAAGTGACATACATCAATGTAACACATGCAGCTGCTTCAAACAGACCATGATTATGTGCACCAAGTAAGATGATCTCTCTTTACCATACAGTTCTTTAATATAAAATCCTTCTGTTTCCATTAAACATCCACCCTCTCTCTCTATCCTCCTGTCCTAAGAATCTACAAACAACTGAATGCACAAAGTGATCAATGCCCACTGCCGTTTCATCCCTAAACAATAATGGAAGTTTCATATATCAAATTGCATCTTTGGCATTCACAAGCCTCCTGACCATGCAGCACCACACCAATAAATACCAGAAACAATCTGTAGGGTCATACTGCTGCACTGTCAGAACCTTTGCTAAAAGATAGGTAACAACAATTTGTTGTTTCCTGTAGCCCAACATTACTGTTTACATTCTTGAAGGATACATCTAGAGTTAATCTAATGTACACAGTTACAGGCATTAAATTCATGTATTAAAATTATGTAGTATATCATACAATTTCATTATTTAAATAGCTATAGTTTACTTTATGAAAACCTGGATAAATGTAGATACTTCAGACAGTCTTTTACAATAGCTGATTCTCCATATAAACAATAATGATATTTTTCTGTACTTACTTTGAAGGTAATATATCACTGACATCACTCAGCAAAGACTGTGTCATGTCCGACAAGTCGAACTGACTGTTCAGATTCCATTGGTGGTTATGACTCTGTAAAGTAATATAAACCTGTCAAAATATTTTACGTAGAATGTAATAAGATATTAATGTAATTTTAACTTGGTTTACAGATTATTAAGACATTTAACTTTTAGGGGATAGATTTAAATGTCCATTGTATCTCTTGATGGCCAGAGATTTTCTGGCTCAGCATGAACATTTAATAAATTGCTGCAAAGTACACAACCCAGCATATGGTACGCTAGGCCATTCACCAGTACATATTAAACACCAGCATGTGGTCTCTTAGGACAGTGCAGGTTGGTTATTACCATTGACACACTGAAAGGACCAGAACAGCCAGGAAGAACCTGTGCCAAGAAGATATTACCGTAATGTACAAAAAGAGTTGAAAATGAACTATACAAGATTCAGGATGCAAGAGTGGGGGAAATAAATGACTAATGGACTGAATGGATGAATGAATAAGTAAATAAATAAATATGTGTACATACGTAAATATGTACGTATGATAGATCATTTAACTTCCTTACATTAATATCACAATAGCTACTACGTTCTAATCTTAGTTTTGTAACCAGCAAACCTGCCCCCTCCCCACTCCCCCAAACTCCCTCTTTTTTACTGTCTGAAATTGAAAATATCTGGGGATGTGTGATACCAGTATCCTGTTAGCAATGCACCACAGCTATCAGGGTACCATGTGTATGACATTACAGTGGGATCATACTGCAAGCAAGTTGTTTCCAATACATATGTACTTATTTTACATAATGTGTTGTATTTACACTGTTAAAGTTTAAACATTCATATTTTAAATGGCTCGTCAAAGTTTTGTTACAAAGTAATCCACAGTTTTCATTACATAACTTTCATTTCACAGATTTTACACGTACTTTGATTTTACAGTCGATTTAGAGTAGTCCCTCTCAAAACACAAAATCGGGGTTTCACCATATTCTGCTTGCATCATGGCAAATGAACACTCAAGAATAGGACTGTCATGGCAAACACAAAACCCATTATTCTGGAATTTTGTTTTGGGACAATAAAAAAGGTTCAGTTTCTCACAGATATAGTGTGACCTGTGCAAGACATATTTCAATTCTAACCACACTAGATCAGGTTACTCCCAAAATGACAGAACAAAATTTGACTGAATCTTGAGCACAGAATCAAAACCCATGCAGCTTTAACCAAGTTGCTCTGGTATGTCTACAATCATTAGCACTGAAATGAACTTTCACATCGGCAGTGTAGCTTAAAAGATTTCAACGGACAGTATGAAATGACAAATATGCATTTTAGTATAAATCTGTCACTAAAGAAACTTATCCAAGGACACCTTGCGATTTTCATGGAATCACTTCTATAATCAACACGCACCCTTTGTAGCTCCAAGTCAGAATCTGAGTCCTCAGAGTGTTCTGAATGCGAGTCAGTAAGACGGCTAGGTGTAGCACTCGTGTCACTACCTCGGTGACTGCCCCTTTCTCTTTCTGCTCGTCGGCCTAGTATAGGAGCAGCCTCATCACTCATTTCACTCACAACACTTGCAGCCTGGCTGGTTGAATCTTCTGAAGCTGAACCTTGCAGTGACAAACCTGTATATATCATGCAACATATTCAACACCACCAGCTTAATGCTGTTTAATCTTCATTACTACTAAGACTTTTATGCTGTGAAGTTCTCCTTGTGGTTAACAATCATGCCACGCGGAAGTACACAAGACAAGGCAATGAAGCTTCCTGCAATCATGACCTCATCAGCAACTGGAGGTGAGTGACCAACTTCACCATCTGGCCATTTCACCCCTGGGAAGAGATCACCCAGTACCCTCACAGCAGCATGCTGTGTGACCACACCAATGGTATGAACAAGACAGCAGAGAGAATATGCCGGCCCATGCCAAGTAATACCACAACTGTCCTGCCTGTAACCATGTACCTTAAACAGCAAATGAGTGACTATGGAATATGAGATTTAAATGTCCACACACAGGGTTAGAACTGTATTTCTTGACCTAGGTGAGGGAAGGTCAGAGAAAAGCATTAGACTTTGTGCAAAAGTAAGTGGCTAAATTTGCAAATCATACGAATGATTCGGTTTGTACAGCAAGGGCTGATAGCTTGCATTTGTGCCCTGTTCAAAGCACACAATGGAGAACAGACATGGAAACCTATAGGGGACAGCTTAAAAGGACCATGCTACTGAGCAGGGATGATCAGGATTATAAAATTAAGGCCAGAAAACAAAGAACAGATGTTGGTAAATACTCCTTTGTAAATAAGACAATCAAACTGTGGTATCAACTGCATGCAGAGGCACTAGTGACTTTCCCCTGTAAATCACATATTTTTAGAAAGAGGGTTAGGAAAGTAATTTTAAGTGAGGAGAAGTGTAATGACAAAATGACCAAAAGTGCAGGGAAGTGAAAAAGGGGACTGAAGTGTAGTGAAGTGCAGTAAAATGAAGTGATGATCTTGGGTGAAATGTGTGTATTATCATAGTATTTAAAGTTATCTAGCTGTATGTAGGTTCTATGGAGTACGTTATCTCATTATTATTTAATTCTCATTGTTATTTTCTAATTATTTGACTTGTTTCTTTTTATATTCTTGTTATGTTTGTTTTTTATTTTGTCTTATTGTTTTCTATTTTGTGTATTCTTTGTTTTTGTATTGTTTTGTGTACTATTTCTCCTTTTGTGCTGTCTCTTTCCTATTTTTGTATAAGTCTACCGACCACTGTCACTGGGTGGAAACCCAATTGCAGTAAATAAATAAATAAAAATAAATATTAAAGTAAAAAGAAGAGAATATTTTGGTCTTCACAAACAGTGGCATCTACAGTTAGAAGAGCAATATAATGGTACTATGTTATTGAGAATGCTCTTATACATAACAGTTCATAAAACGCCCTTTCAGTTAAAGCAATGGTGAGAAACCGAGAAAGAATACACTTCCCAAACATTAAATTGAAAAACGTGTCCTCATGTTATTAAAAAATGTACACTTTATAATGGTGAACAGCACACACCTGTAGGTAACAGGGCACTTAAATATGTTCTAGGAAAGCTCATCCTGTTACCATGTAGGCAAAATAGCAACCATAGTTTGTACACAGGTAAAAAAAAAAGGTTTATAGGCTGTTCAACAACAAACAGTACCAGAGTAGACACATGATTGAATGGTATGCATTATGGAAACACAAAGTACATACTTTGGTATGGGGGCTCAGCATAAATAGGGTATGAGATGCCTTATTCCCACAGTATGGACAATGCTGAAGGTACATATTGGTTAAACTAGCCTTTAAATGGTTGTTCCATCAGGTATGCTTATGTCAGTCTCTATGGGGACAGATGTGAAACATGAATCAGTTCAAGAATCTTCTGATGGTGTTTATTCACAGCATAACAACAGTATGAATGAAGAATGCAATGTAATGTAGAAGTTATTGTCCTCTTATTATAACGGTTTTATATGCACACAAACAATCAATACATGTATTACCTGGAGCTGTTGGAACTAATCCCCTGTCAGAGATAGCCTGATTTTTGAGTATTGATGTCACTTCCATTGGTTTCTTCCCCTGAGGAGAACCAAGAGGTAAGGCACTACCACCTACAAAGAAATGACATTATTTAACACAAGTGGCAGGTGACTGTTTGAACATCAAAACCACATATAAATTTACAGTTTGTACAGGGAAAGGGAAAGAGTGAAACTCTCACACTGAAAACTATGGCCCCACATTTCTAGCAATATATGTTTGTAAACATCAGTATGTGCACACATATTGAAACCAATTTTCTAAGTCATTCTCATCAGACCCAGTTGTTTCTTAGCACAAATGAACTACAAATCCATTTCCATTTACCGTTGGTGTCATGATAAGCTGCCTTTCTGTAAATTTCATGAATCTCTAACAGTACATACCTGTGACACTTCCATTAAAATTAAGTCTGAAGCTCCACCTCTTCCTGATTTTTGGATCTATACCCAAAACATATGCGTGTAATTCCCACGACTAGACACTATTTTATGACAACTGTTTGACACAAAAACTTTTGGGCAATGACAAGCAATAAAATGAGCATACTGTAACCACTTTCTTATAATAAAAGCCAACGAGTTGCACTATTTCTCAACTTTCCTTTGGTAAAAAAACTCTACATGTTTCAGACAGATTTACTGTCCATCATCAGGAGTCTTCATACTGTATTCATAGCAACAGATATTTGTTGTACTAGTTATGTTGACTGTCTGCTAGCGAGGCCCTGACCTAACTATCAGACAGTCAACATTAAGACTCCTGATGATGGACAGTAAAACTGTCTGAAACATGTAGAGTTCTTTACCAAAATAAAGTTGAGAAACAGTGCATCTCATTGGCTTTTATTATAGGAATATATCGCGATGCACGTCCTCTGAATGTCAAATTGTAACCACCTTCAGCTCGAAAGTGAATTACACTCTGCTGCATCAACAACCCACTCTAAGATGAGTCACCCACTCTGAACTATTCCAACCCATCCTTCCCACTAGGTACTGCTGACTTTATTCTTTCAACACACAACTGTGTATGGTATGTGAAACATTTTTTGTATTTCAACCATAGTGCCACATACAGAAAGTTGGGAATCACTGCCTTAGAGGACAAATAGCATAATACTGTAAAACCAGTCCCGTTACAGGCCTGGAGTGGCCCAGAGGGTTCCAGGAAGTTAAGGTTCCCAGATTACATGACAACACCGCAAGATGGTGGTAAGGTTGTCAGCCTTACACACCGGCCACCTTTACCCCCAGGAAATGCTCCTGGTACTCATTTCTGTTAGAGAGTGAGTCGACCCCAGGGCCATAGTGCAATCAAAAGTATTATGTCAATTAAAAATTCCAACTGGAATCGAACCAGCGACCTTCCAATTTGTAGCACAGCACCTTAACCACTATGCCACCGCGGTCACCTGTATAATACTGTACTCCCATTAATACAGGACAAAAATATTTTCCAACATCATCATCTGAATGACAGGGGTACATCTTATAATCCTACATGAAGTATGTTCCATACATATATTTTCCTGAAAATGTAAGACTGTGAAGTGAGGTCATTGTATATGTAGGGTCAACTTATACTGATAAATATGGTATAATGGCTTACCACAAAACATATTTTATAGCTATGATAAATACCCATAACACAAGGTATGTAACACAATGACAGCTTCACAGTATGTTAAAACTATCAACTGTTGTTCTTGAACCATGGAGAAGCACACTGCAAACACATGTGCAGGAAACATTCCTCTACTGCATATGCAGTTTGAGCCCTTAGCTAAGCATACCTTAAACAATATCACCAAGAGGGTTTTGTTGGAATCCCTAGGAGAGTGGAAGAAATTGAAAGATCCAAATGACTCCATACTAATACAGCGGCACCACACAATCACATATCGAACATCACACTTTTTTGCTTGTGGACTAACAGTGACAACTAAGGGGGCATACACAATAATGAAATAGACCAGATGAGGAAGCATCATGAGTACAATAAGGTACTACTGTATGAAAACCAAATTCCAAAAAGACTGTACAAAGAATTAAATTTTTGACACAAATAACAACACATACTTGTGAGAGAAGCATGTTTAGATGGGGTTAATGTATCAGCAGACCGAACAAACCCAAGCAGATTGTCGGTTCTTCTGGGTGAAGTTTTGCGCAAAGGAACCAATTCTGGAGCTATCACCTGTGGACGTGGACCTGAGGCTAACCTGCAATGGTTACACAGAGTATTGGTCAGTACTGGCAGACTGTAATGACATGTTTTGTTCACAAGCATACTTAAAATGACATCTAGTGAGCAAACTCTCTTGAACCACATCATGGTGTAAAGTGTAAAATTAAGCAAGTACTTGCAAATTTTTCTTCTGAAGACTGCATATGAATCCTACAGCAAGTAAAATTTAATACTGAAAACACAGTTCATTCAAAAGGGCTGCACTGTATTTATTGACAATTAAAATAAAATAAAATGGTTAATACAAAATTTGTGGAATTTTATAATCTCAGAAGTAGGTAGCTCCATTACTATGGCAAAGTTTCATTACTACAGCTTATCTCAGTAAAAACATAACAAAGCAATTCTATGGAGAAGTTCTTCTTTGAGAAGCTACCAAATATTCAGCTGGTCAAAAAATTCCCAACCCCCCAAGGAACTCAAAAATTCATTACCACATCAAATGAATTAGGCACACTACACACATGGAAAGGCGAAAAAACATGAACAGAAGTGGTGAAAAACTTAAAGGAAACAGACCACTAGTGAGACCCAGGCAGAAATGTGGTTAACATTATGGTACAGCTTAAAGAAATGTGGTGTGAAGGAAAGGACTGCATTCATCTGCCCCAGGACAGCGCCCAGTTGCTGTAACCTTGAATATGGTAAAGAACCCACGAGTTTAAGGCATGGTTGAGGACTGCCTAATGAGCTGAGTGATTAGTATTTTCTCAAGTTGAACACTGCTCCATGTAGTTTGCAGTCTGTGAGGTTCTTGAAGATGATGTGAAACAAATGATAATGACTAATCATGTTTGATTAATTATTTTTATGTATGTTTTTCAAATAAAGAGTTTTCTCTATCTTTCTATTTTTGTAACAAAATGAAATACACATTCAATTAACACTTGTGCATACCATTTGGCAGCTATAGCTGGAATGCCCAATTTCTGAATATATGCCAATGTATCTTGAGCCTGTTCAACATAGCATATGTCTGGTCCAGCATGTCCCTCCAACCTGTAACAAAACATCTATAATGACAACCATAACCAACACAGTTAAGGCACACACATCATCACTGTAGTCAGACATGCTGGAAATTCAAGATCAAGTAATTACAATTACTTTAAAGCACTGTATTTTACTTCAACCTGTTTTAATCCAATGAAAAATATATTTGTCATACCACTCCATTACTGTACTGTGAAGAGAACATGCTATCACTTCATCAGTAAAGAATCAATGTTGCTGTTGTCACTGTCAAGACTCTGGATCCTGTTAGTACATTCTGGTTCCTAAATCTGGTTTGACCACCTCTTGACTGTTCTTCTGAGACTTCCATGTTCTTGTAAATGACACTACCAAGCCTGTTTATCAGCACACAATATAGCACAATGTCAGCAAACCAAACTCTTGCAGACAGTCAAAATAAACGATATCTGACAATTATAAAAACTGAACATCCAGCTACAGAAACAAATTAACATATTTACTTGACTGCAAAATGAGGCATTTTCCTTAAATTTGGTGCTTAAATATGTGAGGTCATCTTTCATTTGTGTATGAAGTGCCAAACCAGACTGAAGATGCAGATTCCAAATAAGGATTGCATCGCCAAACTGTCACTGCATGACTAAAGTTAGCCAACACTCTTCTTTGTTTGGACCCTGTCCATTGTCTAACTTTTTAAAGGGGAACAACATATTTCTGTCAGCAGGCAAAAAAGCACCTAACCTCATGGACCCCTCAGAATAAGCCATTCTCAATCAATGGGCATCATGGAATCACTACAGTTGTTAAGATATGCATCTGAGAACAGATCTAGTCCAAGGGTTGTAACAGGACAATGGATACAGAAAAATTAAAAATTAACTACAAGACTCAAAAATGAAACCTGGACCAATCCACAAATTAAAAACCATAAAAACAGACAAAACTCAGACTGATCAGACTACAGACACAACACAAAAATACAGAACACTCATATTTAAAATTCTTAACACCACTAATACCATCTGTGGAGAAAACTGCACATCTTCTTCATGGGTTCCAGTAAGTTTACAAACCAAAAAAATATAAATGTATTATTTGGTCAAAATGGATCATAACGGCATGGCTATGCATCTCATCAGAAGTCATCGTGAAAAATTTTAAGTGCTGAATATCCAATGCAGTGGATGAGACTGATGACGATATGTTGTGGAATAGCAGTGAAGAAGGTGGGAATGTCAGGAGTGAATTTGAGGAAGATGAAGGCACTGCCTGTGAAGATGGAGACTGTGATACTGATTGGTAAAGGTAGATAGAATCTGACATGCTTTGTATATTAAGTGTATGAAACTACCAGTAAAATATGTTTTCTTTTGAGTAGAGATTTTATTTTTGGAGGGTCGTCTTAGATTCTGATAAACACATTTTTGCTTGGTAGACATGTTTTATCTGGGGGGTCATCTTAGATTACAGGCATCTTGCATTCAGGTAAATACTCATACAACAATCACTACAAAACCAACAAACCTTTCTGTTTCAGGAGCATACGGACTGTGTTTACATTTTGACCTAACATCTAATCAGCATGTCATGCATGGATTTCCAACAATCTGTCCACATTCGACTCTGACTTGTAACTGCACTGTCTTTCTGAATAATCTGTGCACCATCTGGCCATTCACATTTAGTTTCACCAAAGAAAAGACAAAAGGACTGTGCCACTTTGCACAGCAGTGCTGTTCACAGCGGCCTTCTATCAAAAAACTCATACACTACATGTAATCTGCTTTCAGCACTCCTTTCCTCCTAGCTGCATCTCTTCCAAAGTTCTTTCTAAACTGCTTCTGCCTTTCATGATTATCTGTACTTCCTCCCAATTCAAGACAGGATTCTTAATTCTTCATGAACAAAGTGCCTAGTATACATTACAAACTGTGCAGAATGCTGATCCCTAGTTTCAGAGCACCCACACAGAAAGGTGCTGGCCTGAATGACTACAATATAATGATTCTTCTACCCATACCACAGTTACCTACATAAACTGGCTAACTGAATTTCCATCTACAGTGCTAACACTGCAACACTGCCAGTGAAAGAACCTGAAGAATCATATCATACTGACTTTGTTAATTACAACTCAAAAACTATGCTAACAAAATCATAAATTGGACAGCTGTATATATCTGTCATATCATGAAGTGGGTCATTTCTTGATTTCTGTCATTTGTGAAATGGGCACTTTCATAAATATGCAACATTCACAGTGTTTAATAGTCTAACTACTACTGATCAATTGAGTTTGCTTGTAGCTTTCATCATACTTGCTATATCTATCTGTGCATATGGCATAGGAGAGGCAAACACACAGAAATAAAATATTTTAAACATACCTAACTGTGCATCCTCCAGACTCTAACAGAACCACCAACATTTCTTGTCCCTTTAACAAAAGTTGGGTATCAAAATTTAAATTAAAATATGCATAACACGAGACTGGCAGGGAAGGGAGGGTGGGTGAGACATAATATGTTTATATAACTGTACACACCTCCTAACTTGTTGTATAGCATATAACAGAACATTTCACACTCCAAATATGTACAACTGGTACAGAAATGCAACACTGAGAAACAGCACTAATAAGCTCAACAGCTGCCCTTGTTTAACTGTGGAAGGTACAAAACAGAATGCTGTGCCCCTACTGGCCAAGGGAACATTCAACAGACCAGTGGCATTATGTGCATGCATATCACATCTCACTTCAATTCTATTTTCTCAAAATATTTAGAACAAAAAATGCTATAACAAATCTGTGTTACACAAAGCAGTGCTATGCTCAGTCTACATACAGCAGAACTGATTTAGGACACATTTTAAACTATGTGTTGTGCAATGCTAACACAAATGCTGTACATATTATTCAACCTGATGCTTTGTTCACAAAATAACTTCAAGTTGTTTTATTACTATTAACAATCTTACAAGCAGGTCTTAAGTTCCTTTCCTATGTTGCTCTGTTACTATTTAAAAACCTTCATACAAGATAACATGATGTTTGGTTACCTTGCCCACAATCAAGAGAAACCATCTGCCTTGTGGTGGCTGGTATGGTGAGGTGGTAGTCGGTGGGTGGGGCACCACTGGCTCAGCCAGTCCTCTGTTGCACGAGGCAGGAAACACTTCTCGCCATACAACCAAAGAACGTACAGGTTCTGAACGTCCCAAATGCAACAGACCCTGCTGACGACAGAATGCGTGTACATCCACAAGGTCTGATCTAGCTAAATGAGATGCCAGTAGATATCCCTGAACAAAGAAAATATAAGGCATGATTGAGGCTTAGGAATATGTATGAATAAATGAGTGACCATGCTTTGTCCACATTTTATTAAAATAAAGTGTATTGAATTAATAAAGTGTAAACTTCTTATGGTATGTTTTCTAGAATTTACTGGCAAGTTACTGCATATAAATTGTTGTATGTATTAAAAAGTCAACACATTTCATTTTACGCAGTATAAAAAAAAAATGTGTTCTAGTAACTAGATCAGAGACAGAAACACAGAGAAAACTGGAGATGAAAGGGTATGTATGATACAATTATACATAACAATAAAGGCAAAAATACCTTATGGTAAATACATGTGCCGATGATAGTATACAATCTCTGACATCTGGTGTTGTCTTCACTCTGAAACAAGAAACAATGTGAATAACTATTTCTATAGTAAAACAACTATATGCACCAATGCATCAAATTTATTTTATTTTGGAATGACACTCTACATGTTTTGGGCGGTCTTTCCGCCCATCATTAGGAGTTCAAGACTGTACCTACAGCGACATGCATTTTTCAAACAGATACTGCTGTCCGCTTGCTAGCAGGTGCCCACTAGCAAGCAAATTTGTGAATAACTATCAATCATAAGGCTAGACATTCCTGGAGACGCAGAGAGTACAGGCTTTTACAGAACCCAAAGGTTTATTGTTGCGTGCATGTGACTGTAAGATGAGGTTTCTTTGTCCCCATACTGACTCCAAAATATCAGATCACCTCACATTTATGGCTGAAGCAATTGTGCAAGCAACTAAATACAATGTAATAATTGCTGGGAAGAAAGACATCTTGCAACTGTGGCATATTTCAAAATTTCTGCTTTCAATATACGGCAATGATAAGAAAATATTCCCAAAGCTACTACTGTTAAATTTAAGTTACCATTACTGCCACACTTGAACAAATTTATCCACTCGTCCTGAACTTCCTGGACCCTGAAGATGGAGACAGCAAGCTCTTCCAAAATTCCAGTAACTTTTAAACAGTCAACAGTGTATCACATCCCAAAACTTAAATCTTCATATTGTAACTACTTCAACAATAATAGAACCAAACTGTGATTAACATTACAGAGAAAAAGAAAATACTTAAAATTAGATACTATATTCAGGACTGGAAATTTTGAAAAGAGTTGAAAGAATTAAGAAGTTCTCAGGATTAATCAATTTTGCATTAATGATACACACGTTTCCTTACCATATCACCAAAATCATTTGCTTCCAGTTCATTCAATACTTCATCAAGCTGCATCTGTAATGAAAAGAAAACAAATCAAAACATACCTTGTCACAACCCTACAAGTTTTCAGGCAACAAAACAGAATCATGCCTCTATCATACCATAATACAGCAATGCAAAAAGATGTAACCATTTCAGTGACATGGAAATACCTACCACATACAACATGTAGTATAAAAGAAAATCTGGAGGAACAAGGAAAACTTTATCGAGAATGCACATAAATAGCAGGTTCTTGTGAATATGGTAATGAATGATCAGTTTCCATAAAAGCCAGGAACTTTCATCTGTGACTGTCATTCTACTCTCAAGACTGTGCTCCATGACATTCGGTAATCAGGATGTATATTTTATGGTAATGCACTTGGACTTGATTAAGATTTAAAAAAGTAAGTTGAACAGCAATTACATATTTATAAATCCATACATAGCACATTAGAAATTAGAAACCATAGTATTTGGTGAATGTACTCTGCAGATAATTATCATGGTAAGGATTCCTTCTCCTTCTTCTTCTTCTTCTTGTTTAGCACTATAGCCCCTTAAGTTTGGCCTTGGCTTCACTCAAGACATGCCCATTCTGTTCTGTCCAAAGCTCTTGTTCTCCACTTTTTTACACCCATATTCCATAAGAACCATTTGATATAATCCACCCACCTTAATCTTGTGGTACAGATTACAACTACTGTATGTTAAAATCTGTACCACAATGTTTGAAATTCATGACATGTAAACAACATTACAAGCAGAGTTTGTAAGTACATTTACTATTTACTCCACAACAAATTTCACATGGTCATCTCAACATGATCAGTGTTCAACACAAAAGAATAATGTTAAATGTATATTTTGTATACTTTCCATGTTCCTGCTTGACATTTTACAACAAAGAATTTATAACAGAGTGTAATTACATCTGAAGATCTATTATCACACACTTTCTGGGCCCTACAATAATTTCAGTAATACAGTTTCTGGCTTGCAAGTTCACATACTCATCACACTGACATTACCAACTGCATGAAGTTAAAAAGCTGAGGTGGCTTCTATTGTCTATATACACATAAAACTGTAATTAAAATCTGCCCAAATGGTTAAAAATTATTACTGGGGACAAACACATAGCCATAACAGCATCGCCTATCTTCACTAAGGAAAGAAAAGAAGTTAGAAGTGCAGGATTTGAGGTTCTCATGGTGGTGATGCTGAAGATTCAGTTTTTCTGGCTGTGGTGCAGTGTCATTAGGTATGTAGCCAACAACACAGCATCACATCACATTAAGACTTGGAGGCTTCAAGTTAAAAGCAAATCAGACCATTTTTTTGAAAATCTGAGACCAATTTTTTACACAAAATTTCCTATTAATATTATCTAGATACATGTTTTTCAAACATTTCCTAATTTGAAGCAAAATGAATTAAAGTGTAACCATGAAGAAAAAGCTATACTAATTTCTCCCCATTCATACAATTAAAGTGAGAAACTTAAAACCACAACCTGGAATGTCCAGAAATTCTGAAAAGTGATTGTTATGAAACATACGCATATAAGGCAAGTAAAAATAAAGTGGTGCCACCTGAAGTCACCCAATTAAATAAAATGTGGCTCCTCACCTGTGCTTCACGTGGTAAGGGAATCCAGTGGGCAGCAGGGAGGAGATCTTCAAACTGGGCTGGAGCTGGAAGAGCTGCCCTGGTAGAAATATCTTGTAAAAACACAGACTGCTGGGCACTGGGCCATAAGCCACTACTGAGCAACCGAGCAAAAAACAGCGAGAAGAAATGATCCAGTGCACGGCGATGGTCTTGGTTTGTAAAAGCCCTTGATAGAAACGGCAGAATCAATTATGATCTATAATGACAACAGCACACAGAAATTTTATCTGTTGCTGGTTTAAAAATCTACTGTACTAACTAACTCCAAAATACAGGGACTGCCTGGGGTAGTTATTCAGTTGCTTACGTTGCCATCAAACATAAAGGTTCACCACAGATGTTACATGTGCCCATTATGTCAATTTATACTGCAGCAGATCAATCCAGTCTATGTTGTTAACACCAATTTCAGTAAGAGTCATTTTTAATATTATTACCTCCACTCACACATGTCTTAGTCTCAACTTATCGCTTTTCAGGAAGCTTTCAAACCAAAATCTTGTACGTATTTCTTATTTCTGCCATGTGTATTTCATGCTCACTCACGTCATCTGTTTTACTTAATCATGCCAATGGAAAACCAAGCATAAATGTACTTTTGTTTAGTTCAAAATCACACTGCATAGCATTGTGATTAATGGTAAAACTACCTGCAGTAAGATAGAATTGTCAAGAGAAAGAACAATCATACAAAAAAAACAGCATACGTCAAACACCATATACCAGCTAATCACAATGTTATACCTTGGTACATGGAACTTTTTTTTTATTTAATGCCAAGGATGACCACGTCTAAAATCAATAAACTGCCACCTAGTGCACTTACAGGTTACTGTGCTAGCTGGCCATGTAATAACAATATTTAATGTAATTATAATGAGTTCAGTCCATCCTTTTCTTGAGGCCATATTCCAAGCCGGCTATATGATAGAAATATCTAGCACAAATTTTACAAGACAGGTGATAAAGTAAGGGCAAATTTGAATTTAAATGTACTCATCAGCATGCACTTTTGCAGATATATCCAGATATCATGCATGAAGGTATAAAAATTTATGGTACCAACTGTTGATAATACTTACTGCGACAGGGTCTGATAGCTGAACTGTAAACTGCGCACCAAATCAGCTGTTACTTGCACAGCCTCGTGCAAGACACACCTACAAGAAAGTTTGAAACAGTAAAGTTACACACCACTCATCTTTTCCTGAGTCCAGCCAAGCAATGGATCAGAGGCAAAAACACACATGAGTCTTGATCATGTGACAATGTGGTGACTGGATAGACCTGTCACATGCCTTAAAACCGAGGTGAGTGAGGAGCACTGGTGGAATGACTGGCACCGCAGAACTACCTAGATATGATCCTGATGAAATGCCATTGCAACAGACAGTCCCAGAGTGTGAAGAGGTGTGAAGAGCTCAGTTGTGGCTTCGTCTCATTAACAAAGTGACAAATACAGCAACAAACAGCACATGAAACACTCATTTATTTTGTTTATAAAGGTGTTTTAGAGATCAATTAAAGATACCTGCAAAGTACAGCAACCGAACTACACAATACTTCTCAATTTGGATACTCCCTTTTCACAAAATGTGTCACCAATTGCTTCTTAAATCACTTAATGGGCAAAGTTCCAACTGCAGAGTTACAATGCATGGGGTGAATGTGGTAATGATTACTGAGAATGTATGGGTGTGGTGAGTGGTGGTCATGGCATAGTTCAAGTAACAATACCAGCAATAACTGGAAAGACAAGAAAACCATAAAAGCTTTTGTCAGGACAGACAGTATTAAAATGTTGGGACACACAGACAGCATGGTGATATCTACAGACTATCTCTTTTAGCTTTAGGAATGACAGTAGACTAAGCATTACTTACTCCACGAAGCAGAGTCCTTCTTGAGAAGCTTACTGGTTTTCAGCTAGTCAAGAAATTCCCCAAACTTTATGGAACCCAAAGGTTCATCACCGCATTCACCAGTGAGACTAAGCATTACCTTGTCTTTTCTATAATTTATTCCACAATTAGATATAGGACAACAGCCACAAGAGATACTGTAAAGCATGCTGGATATAATGGAACATCCATACTTAGTGGAAAGTTGTGCCATTCAGACGTGCCAGCACACCATACAGATCCTACAATGCACACCATGAAGTGTACAATAAACATCCATACTGTTATTAGCTCTATCTCATGGATGTCAGTGTACAAGCCCAAAGAATTAATTTCTTCCCTCCAACATTTCTTTTCAAACAGCCGCAGTCTTCTTCTAAGTTCATCTTATAAACTGGGCACTATGTAAATGTACTTGCAATACACCTTCATGCTACATGTGCTATGATTGTGTTATTGCAAATTACGATTACTCACAGTTTATGTTCTTCCTTCAGGGTGACAAATCAAACTTCACCCATACAAAACAAGAGGGAAGTAGTAATGCTTTATGTACTTGTAATGTGACCAACCTGTTATGTGGCACTGCAAGCAGCATGAGTTCCTTCCCCTGGGCTGTGTACACGACATGTGTTAACTGGCCATGCATCAAAACAGTTGAACTGGAATATAGATATCAACAATCATGTACTACTGTTTTTCTTGTTTAAACACTGTTGTTTGCTACCACTTTTTAAAGTAACTGCGGCATTTATACAAATGACAGAGCTCTGAATCTCAGATGACCATTACTTAGATAAACACATGTCATGCAAAATATGATTTAATAGTAATAATATAACTTCGCACCTCCAGAACACAAGTCTGGAGTATTATCATGACAGAATGCACTCAGTTTGTCCCTTTTAATGCTCCCATAACAGAAGTGGATTTCTTCACCTTAAACAGGGGGAAAGAGAGAGAAGAACACAAACACATGGAAAAGTGGTGAGGAGGAACTAATTTTAACAATACCACCATTTACCACAGTTCATAAGACAGTATGGACATTCACCTCACTGGCGGCGAAGGTGCCAAATCTGGAAGCAGATGCTGTAATGTAAGGAAGGCTCCTCGTGCACAGCCAAGCATGTTCTTCTGGACAGGGGGTGGGTAGCAGTACAGCACACCCTGGTTTTCAGGCCCTCCTTCTGTGAGACCATCTTGGGTGAGATACAACACTCCAACTGGGAGCTCCCTCAGCAGACAACTCAATTCATCTGCACCTGTAGTTCCTAACAGCTGTTTCACCAAATCTGACTGTTGAACTCCCTGGATGGAACAACATTTTTTGGTTTTATAATTAAAGCATGTCAGTGAACCGCACGTGTTTAACGGACACCACAAAATATTTTATGCTTAGTCACCGGACACCTCTGAAAATTAGAACAGAAATAAAACTACACTGTAAATATCAAAATGTACCTCATTATTGGAAGATAACATAATTTGATATTCAAAAAGACCACCTACATCATAAGCACAACTAAACAAACCTTCTGGGTAAAACATTTTGTGCTAATTGAAATAATCCAAGATGTTATTCATTATCACCAATGGAAGTTGAGAACTTATTTACATCTACAAAGTGGAGAATACAACATCAAAATACACAGTTTTTAAAAAAAGAGTACCAAATTTAAAACAACTGTTTACATAGTTTAACAACAGGTTATCCCATATTTATGAATGACTGAATTAAAAACTTTAAAAACATTTGAAACTTCACACTTTTATGTAAAAGAATGAGATCTCAAACTTTGTATTATGTTATGCATAATTTTCTCCACATTTTTGTCAAATGTTAGTACCTGACGATGGTCATGTAAGGCTTAAACACGTAGTACAGTCTACATTAAGTACCAGTCAAAGTTGAGTTCTGACTCACAATTTTTTACTCTCCTTTTATATACCGTGTCACAACAGTATGTGCACACCAGTTTCATTACTATGCACACAAGAGCCTGCAAGTAAGACCCTATACCCAACCACACAAATCTGGTCCACACAGCCAGTTTCTTTAAGATTCATTTTACTATTATCCCCATCTATGCCTGCATCTCCCAAATGGTTTCTTTCCTTCAGACTAATTGACTGAGTTTGCATGTTCCAGATTGTGGTGCACAATGCATGCTAGGCCATTTGGTTTCCCAACTAAGTACAAACACTGAACAAATTTATGTTGAACGTTTAAAAAAACAAAGTTGTTTTGACACTTAATATCAAAGATAAAATAAAGGACAATATGGTGGACAGGACATGTGGCACACATGAGAATGAAAAGAAACGTATACAAAATTTCAGGCACTAAACCAGACAGATAATCTTAAAAGAAAATGAGTATAAACTGGATTCATCAGGTTCACAACAGAACCACGCAGTGGGAACTTTTGAAAAAAGTAACAAACCTGCAAGTTACAGAAAAATGAAGAATATTTCTGACCAGGTGTGTGACTATCAGCTTTTCAAGAAGGACCATATTCAATGGAATTGTCAATTTTAAAGCCCAATGTGCAAAATTTTACCAAAAGAGCCACCCTAACAACACTGTAATGCCTGGGCACATAAAGTACAAACCTTGGCTGGGTTTTGAACTGACAATTGTTCTGTAATATCACAACCTGCAACACGCTGCAATTTCAACTGTACCTGCAAAGAGAAATATGAATTATGAACACAAAATTCTAATCAGATCTCTTTGCAGTACCATATGCTACATAAAATATTACAACTTACCTTACCAGGACTGGTGAGGTTTGTCAGAAATGAATCAATGTTTTGGAACATAACTTCATGGCCATCCACACTGCGTAACCAATCACCTGTACAGCATAAGAAATGAAAATTAATTACACTTAATTATACTTAATTATCACTTTACAATTACTTATCCAGGAACTACAAAGCCAAGATTATATCTACCTAATATCCAAGCACATTACCCTCTCATGACCAAATTTTTGTTTGAGCAAAAACTCTGGATATTGGTATTTTTATACAGTTATCTATGATACTGCCAGCAGCTTCTGTCATCTAGGGTAATTAGAAAAAAATCACTGAGAGTGGAGGTTTGGTATTACTGAGTTGCCAGAAGACAGCCTTAAGAAATTATGAACTTTCAACTTTCAAGCAAATATATATATATATATATATATATACATATATGAAGTTCAATCAATATATATATATATAACATCATGTAAGGGCACATGAAAAAGTCCTGGGGGAAAAAGTTCAAATGTGCATGCATGCATGCATGCACACACACACACACATATGCACGCACACACACCCACAAACACACACACATATACTACTGACATTTATCACTTTCAAAGGTATGTCCTTGCAACTGAATAGATAGATTCCAGCAATCTTGCCAACTTCAGATTACATAATGCTCAACGAAATGGGCAGAACTTGCAAAGGAAGAATCAAATGCATGTTATCCACTAAAACACAATTTGGTCAAACAGTTTCTACATCTACCTGTTCCTCTTTAAAGGCTGACACTAAAAATCAATACACAATAGATCCTCGGATGTAACACCACACTGTTCAAAGTTACAAGAGAAACCTGCCACACCTATCCTGATTGCTAATTCAAGAAACACCCCCAGAATGCTGGCACTGACTCTCCTGAAGCCTGTCATCCTAATTTTCACTGTTGTGAGAACTTAAAATCTTATACAACAGTAAAACTGAAAAAAAAAAAAAAAAAAAAAAAAAAAAAAAAAAAAAAAAAAAAAAAAAAAAAAAAAAAAAAAATAATAAAT
>Ga0123354_10000633_pt1 | contig 36933 bp, 21 predicted proteins | sample TergutLab28metaG_2_FD_97872 | JGI IMG/M metagenome (GOLD analysis project Ga0123354, IMG submission 97872) | Labiotermes labralis P4 segment gut microbial communities from Petit-Saut dam, French Guiana - Lab288 P4 | ecosystem: Host-associated > Arthropoda: Insects > Digestive system > Gut ... | reverse complement strand
TTAATCTTTGTATTTTTAAACAGCAAACTGGAATACAATAGATTCTGCACCAAAAGATAGCAAGCATTCCCTGAATGTAATCTGCTCTTAATTTCTTCCTGAATAGAATTCTGATATAATAAAGTTTCTCCCAAATATTTGAACTGTTGCACTCTTTCAAAGGAATAATTATTAATCTTTATCTTGCGACTTCATCCTGCAATCTGAACTCGAGACATGACCATGTACACAGTCTTATCAGCATTGACTTCTAGGCCAATCTCCTTACTAGCAACTACTACAGCCTCTGTATTTTTCTTGATAGTATGTACACTACTGCCCAATATATTAACACAATAAGAATAAACCAAAAACTGATGCGTACCATTTAATTTCAAGTCATGCTGGTTTACCTGGACCCTCCTAATGGCATACTCTCAAGCAAAGTTTAAAGTCAGTGCAGATAAATCATCTCCTTGTTTCAAACCATTCTTGATAGGAAACATGTCACACAAATGTTTGCCTACCAGACTCTGCTATAGTTTGTATTCAGACACATTTTTATTAGTTTTACCAGTTTCATGGGGATACCAAACTCAATGAGAATATTATACAAGCCCCCATCCTAACTGAATCATAGGCTTTCTTGAAGTCTATAAACAGCTGATACACTGCTTCATTGTAATCCAATTTTTTCTCATTTGATGAAGGCAGACTATACAATCAGTAGTTGACTTGTTGCATTTAAATCCACACTGATTATCCCCAATTATTTCCTATGCATATGGAGTTAACCTTGACAGCAGGATGTTGGACAAAATTTTATATTTACTTGAAAAAATGATATAGCTCTATAATTACCACAATCTTAGGTATAAAGATTGACTCCCTCCACACCTCAGGCAATTCATCCTTACTCCAAATAGAATTAATAAGTTTATGGATCTCACAGCAAATTGTCCTACCCCTGCTTTAATAAAGTCTGCTGGCATTTGATCAAAACTTGGTGATTTTTTGTCTTTTCAGCTTTTCAACAGCCATCTAAAATCTCAAGAGCACTCAGCTCAGGCAATAGTGACTCTGCTTTATGTACTTCTGTCTGCCTAACATCATTAACCTGACAGAAATGGTTCCTCCACTTAGACAAAATACTGTATATGTCTGCAACCAGACCACTCTTCTCATCCTTTACTATATTATTTCTATGCTGGTAACCCTTCTTAAAGTCACTGACGCTCCTACACAGGTCTGATATTTTTGGCCTTACTGTTAGTTTCAAGTTCATCAAATTTAGCTTTCAGACATTCCTTCTTTTTGTTCCTGAAATGTCCACTAACTTCATGCTTTACATTGTTTAGATTATCTACACTGATTTGGTCTGGATCCTGGAACCACTGCATTTTAGAGTGCATTCTTTGTTCTAAAAATCATGAGCATTCATCAAATCATGGTTTATGCTGCTTCAATTCATACAGACCTAGACTCTCTTTAGGTAAGGTTTTGATAATCTCTTCAATATTTTTTCAAGCCCTAGCTATCACTTCAGTTCTCCAAAGCTAAAAACCTGTTTGAGTTCTTAATCTGATACTGGTGCCTAACCTCCAACTCATTTAGCTTCTGAGATTAAATCCTACCACAACAAACATACGTGCCTTTTTTTTTTTTTAAGTTTTCCATCCTGAAATGTCACAACATATAAATAAATACTGTAGGTCAGTCAATAACACAACATTTATTTTATATACAATGGTATATATGTCAGGGCGACATGTTTAGACCTAGTCGGTCATCTTCAGGTCCTCCAAGAAAACCGATCCAAGAGTTGTGTGTTGTGTTATTGACTGACGTATAGTATTTATTTGTATTCTGTGCTGCTTGTTTACTTACTGCCAATCTTTCCCTAACTTCTGCAACCACCTGATAGTGATCAGTATTACTGTCAGCTCCACTGACAGATCATACAAAAGTACACTCAAATGCATATCTATCATTTTGTGATCAATTTGGTTGTCAGTCTTCCCATTAGGAGAGGTCCAGATGTATTTGTGAATGTTTCAGTGTGGGAACATCGCGCTCTTAACAACCAGATTTTCTGATGTGGCTAAATTTACTATTCTAACACCATTATCATTACTATCCTGATGTAGACTCTCATTCTGTAATTGTCAGTTTCAAAATATCCTCTCTCTCCCTAATTTTACATTTAAAATCTCCTCACAGAATTTGGTATGGTACTTAGGAAAAATTATCAAAAACTTGCTGTAATTTCTCATAAGAACTTTCTTTTGAATCATCACTTTTCTCCTCAGTTCATACATGTGCATTTAAAACAATGATATTACAACAGTGATCTCTCAGAACTATTAAATGACATCCTATCACTAACAACCTCCACTCCCTTAACTGCTAACACTATTTTGTGGTGTACAAAACTCCTGTTCCCAACTGATGATTTTCCTTTCCTTTACCATAGAAAAAATATAAACCCTTACTCTTAGAGTGTCCACTTTGTCCCACCTAACCTCCGGCACATCCGCTAAATCTCATTTTTTATTATTATTTAGCAGGTTGTTCGACGTTTGTACATCTTCCTGCACCCATTTGACAATTATCTTATCTTTTTCTTCCATTTGTCTCTGTCATTCCAGTCTTTTTCTATTAATCCCTTTTCCCCCAACAGTCCTCTAATCCCTTCCACCCAGGTAGCTTTATGTCTTCCTGGTTTCCTTCTTCCTGGTGGGCTCCATTTCATAACTTTTTTTGGTAGTCTCCCCTCTTCCATTCTCTGAACATGTCCATACCATTTTAGTTGTTTAGTCTTAATATCGTCTTAAACAGACCTTGTTACATTCATTTTTTGTTTAATAATAGTGTTCCTAATTTTGTCCTTCCTGGAAACTCGAGCTGATTGTCGCCAAAAGTCCATTTCTGTGGAATTCAGTTTTGATACCGTGTTTGTTTTTAAACACCATGTTTCTGCTGCCCATGAGGAGTTGCTAGTCTTCTATCAGGCGCCTCCCCCAGTGGTGGATAGGGGAATGCTCACCAGATATGGCAGGTACCAGGGAAATAAAATACCCGGGGCAGACCAAAACTAGCACTGCTCCCTTGCAGTTTGATACTGGCGTATCAAGGGCTAGAGGAAGAAAACCTTGATCAAAAATCACCTGGTCCTCCAGGTTGGGGGTTGATGCACCAGGCCAGCCCCCTGCTCATCAAAAAAACAGGAAATTGTTAAAAAAAAAACCATTAAATCTCACTTATACCTTGCCAATTCCCTGGCTACCACTGTAAGTGAACCTGCCCTACACAGGCTCCTTACATTCCAAGTACCAAATCTCATGTCCCTTTTCCATTGCTTAGGTTGTATGAAAGGATCAGTCTAGGCCACATGGCAATCATTTCCATTTCATAACAAGGCCAGTTTCTATGGCGAGGAGTTGTTAGCACCTTGTTCAGCCCCCAAGCTGGAAGAACACCCCTTGTCAGCTGTACATGACTGCTTATTCAACATATTCGCAGCTACCCTCCACATTGAAGGTCGTTCCTCCATCTGCAACCTGAGGATGTGCCATGCCCTGGTGACAGGGAACCACTTATCATCGCACGAATACCCACATATCATGAGAAGCCTCTGAACAAAATCAGCAGAACAGGATCCTGATAAAACCACCCTAAATGCACAGGAAACTTTGGTCTTTTATGAAAAGAGTTTTTCTTTTCTTGAAAACATACAAGAGTTTTTTAGTACAGTATCATAATCTCAACTCTACAGGGCTCTGATGATGGTACAGACTCACTGATATCTTTTTTTGGGCTTTGTCCATCGTCCAATTTTTGATGAAGCACGATATTTTGGAAGCCAGCTTTGTTTCCTCTTCAGGTGTGGAAAACACCTATTATGTTGGGCCCCTTAGATAGAGCCATTCTGTCACTGGGCTCCCGAAATATTGTGCTTCATCAAAAATTAGATGACAGACAAAGTATAAAAAAATAAGATAGGTCAGTGGGCATCATAATCTGTTTTACACCCTTCTTTATAGGAGTGTTCCCATCTTTGCACAGTGCCCATTAAAACCACCCTGTATGCCTGTCCATCTTCATGCATATAACTTGAGAACTGCTAAAAAGACCTTCATGAAATTTTACACTGGACAGTGTCATGAAAAACTGTAACGACATTTGAATTTTTGTTCCGATAAGGCAGCGTTAATAACTACTTTACATTTAGATGTGCCTGAATTTGTACCCTTAGGAGCATTTGTATCTGTTTTGACACGCACAGAGCACCAGCATCCCTGCACTGCACACACATAGGTCCTATCATACTCTGGACCCATATCAAAGTTAGGAAAATAATACCGGACCCTGCCTAATTAAATTCAGTGTGAAGAAGACAAAGTCCAATGCCACAAATGCTTTGGCTGCTCTCTATCTTGCAGCAACAGTACTAAATAAAGTGCATGTTGATTGCAGTTGCAGTGTTAGAATTCAAAGAATATACCACAATATACCATGTGAAGTTTTGTCCCCAACAGTATGTAGTGAGAGTCTCACAGTCAATTCTAGAAATATAAGCAAGCAGTAGTTATGTTGATTGTGGTGTCAAACTTGGTACAGTTCAATCACACATGGGTAAAGGAATGGATATTTGTGTAGACTACACAGACAGATATACCAGTGTGTCAGGTGATATTCTAAAAACCACCAGTTTTAAGGACAGAGAATTTCAACTAGCTTGGAAAACCTTACCACCACAAATTTGGGATTGTACATCCTTCATTCACAGAGAATACATGGAGTGATTAGATACCAGATTTTTCACTCCATTAAAACCCAGATTTTTCACTCCATTAAAACCCAAACAAAATTTCATCCTCTCAAGATGTTTAGAGGCAGCATTTTAAACTTCTAACACTCTGCTTATATCATAATTTTAACACATTTCTAATAATAATACTATACACTCATATGTAATAGCAGAGTGACACTTATTTATATATTTTACCATTCACAACCAACAAATCACATAACAACACTGTACATATGTCTATGAATACTGTGGCTCCCTGAGGATGCCTACAGGTTGTAGCCAAAACATGTAGGAATACATTTGTAATCAATTACTGTTGAAATTAGTTGGTAATAAACTTGTGTATATACTGACCACCATGTCATTAAAGCACCATTCACAACACAGCAAGATGCAATTACTGGCTTTTATCTACTGTGGGCTACAACAATAAAAATAGACTTGCTTACCAAACTATTTCTCTTTCTGTATCTAAACCCCATTCTAAACACATGCCAGTAAGGAACAAAGTTAACCCCATATTAAGAAGTATAAAAATTAATTCTTAAAATTTATGATTCACTTGACAGACATGACTAGAAACCATTGCTCCCAATCACTCACATCTGTATCTTCATTTCCACTACTAGGATGATCATGTGGTGCTTGTGCAAGAAGTTGATAACCACTGTAACCTGGATTGTCATCTTCACTGTCAGAACTATCCTGCTCTATGACAATGACTCCTGCTTCAGATGTAGAGAGGTTCTCATTATATGGCTCCTGTGGGGGCTCTGGTGCCCACATCCCAACCATGATGCCTAAAACATAATCCACATACATACTGACAAGTCAGTGGAATCCAGTAATAAAGATGTATAGATAGCTTCTCACTACAGAGGCCCAAGTTCAATGCAGGGTACTGCAAATGGGGTATGTGGTGTACAAAGTAGCGTTGGTGTAGGTTTCTTTCCTCCCCAGTACACTGTACTTACCTATCATATGAGGGAGGTGGGGAGGGTTGGGGTCAAGAGGACCATTCAAGGCAGCAGCAAAAGCGATCCTTTAACCCCATCACTACAACCACTCACCCTGTCCTGTGGCCCACCCACTCCTTTACAATGGGTACTGGTCTCTTTCCCAGGGTTAAGCGGTCGGGGCACAGCAGTGACTGTAACCTTGGCTGTAGCCAAGGTTAAAGAAAGGATAGAGCTATACCTCTACTCCCCCTCTCAGCCTTTATGGCAGGTTATGGGGTGAACTTTACCTTTACCTTTTACCTTTCAACAATTACTTACAGAAAATGAGTCCACCTTACACATTTGCTGTATTAATACAGTAACGAGTAAAGCTGTTCCTGTGCATTTTATTAAGACATATTGGGGGTACAGAGGTCTAGCTCCACTCATTCTTAACCTCAGCACTAGATCAAGATAAGTGGTTAGCTTCAATGTCCCAGGCTGCTTTACTCCTAGAGAAAGAATCTGCATTACCCACTGAACAGGAGGCTGCATAGGCCTCAGAGCAATTCTGGATGCTTGAGAGAACTACTCCTGGCTACTTGGTATACCAACATGATTACAAAATGAAAAAGACACAGAATTCATCATAAATTCAATGGGATGCCAATGTATCATTGCAACAACCATGATTAGCCTAGGTGTTTAATTTCTGTTGTTAAAACCTTAAATATTACAATATAGTGGATGCAGTTCAATACCTGCTTTTGAAGCACAGTGGCATTCAAGGCTACTTAAAATGATGTCTCACACTTTTCCTCAGTCTCTTACAACTGAACCTAAAACAGGCCATCACCACTCCATCTTTCTACTTATCACAATCCTATCCCTTCTTTGCCAGTCTTACATAACCCCTGTTCTTAATGTACTGCTATTAAGCAATTCAACACAAACAAGCATAAAATATACCAATTAAAAGTAAAATAATTACATAATTTTAATTACTTCATTTTCATAAATCTCTACTTCTGCATCAGCAGCTTCACCTTCCACAACTGTCAATGTGGTTTCAAAAGAAAAAGAATGTGACAGCAACCACTATCAGCAGAGGAAATTACATTGATCTCAAATAAAATAATGTCCACGTATATCTTCAGTAACCCCAGAAAATCATGTCTCAGATACAATAACTAAACAACAAGTGAATGAGAATACAATAAAACAATCATTTGCATCCAAAAGGTGCCTTAAACTGCATGAATGTATTCCTAAGGCTTGATCCAGGGATCCACCAAATGTACATAAATAACAAGATTCTGTATTATTTTTGTACGCTGGTATCATCCATGCCAATGTGTGGAAATGTTCACCCAACAGTTCCACTGAAATATAACTTACATGTATTTATAATGGAACAAGGTGTTAGCACTCTCACCTTCTCTACAATGTAAGCCAGCCTATTCCAGACTGCAGGCAAATTATACCACTCTTACTAATGCAAGAAATACTACAAGTTTAATCAAAACTAAATTAAGGTGATCTAAATCAAACCACGTAATATTGCAGTGAAGTGCTACTACCCATCCAATCCCACATAATTACCCAATGATGCAATCAATTGTTTAAGTGTAGGCCATTCTGTAGATATGCAATTTCTAATTATCTCAACTTTGTAAATAATATTCTTTCACAATACAAGCTCTACTCCCAACAAGCCATCAATTTCAGTGCTGTCTTTGCTACCAACAAATTGCATCCTCATCTTATATAAACATTGGAGGAGATATTTGGGCCTAAAGGGGATGAGGTAACAGGTGACTCAAAGAGAATATATTAGGGGGGGCTCCACCATATATACTCCCTACCAAACATTGTCTAAATTATCAAATCAAGAAGAATGAGATTGGCAGAACATTCAGCATGTATAGGGTTTTGGTAGGGACACCTGAGGAAATGAGACCATGTAGAATACCTTGGCATAGATAGAAGAACAATATAAACTGGCCTTCAAGAAATTGAGGTGTGGGAGTTTACCAGACTGACCTGGCTCAGTACAGAGACAGCTCATGTGAACCCGGTGGCAAACCTTCGGGTTCCATAAAATGTTTGGAATTTATTGTCTAGCTGAGAAACTATCAGCTTCTTATTTCAATTTCTTTATTTCTTCCATGAATCCATGTGGGCTGGGATAGTGCAGCAGGTATAGCAACTTGCTACAGGCTAGACACTCCAAGGATCGAATCCCGGTGGGGGCGAGATTTTCCGCACCTGTCCAGACCAGCCCTGGGGCCCACCCAGCCTCCTATACAATGGGTACCAAGCCTTTCCCGGGGGTAAAGCGACTGGGGCGTGGTGTTTACCACCCACCCCCATACAGCGCTGAAGTTAAAATAAAGAGTAGAGCTATACCTCTACTCCACCTCAGGACCTTCATGGCCTTTTATAGGGTGAACTTTACCTTTTACCTTCACCTGTTCCATGAATCCATAACGGTCAACAAAGCCCTTCAATGTAGAACTTGTCTAATGTACATGTAATGATTCTATATAAAACAAAGAACTAGTCATCATGTATACCTCAGTATAACTTCTAAGAGAGATGAATATGATACTTTAGGATTAATGTTCACATGTAATGAAATCAAACATTCAAAATTGGTTTACTTAGTAAGAATGTGCCTACATAGCCATAAATGACTCATTACTTAAAAATAGGTAAAAGGTATAGTCTAGTTGATTTTTTAAGATGTGAATGCACAATTGCATATCACTATTATGGGTTTTGATTCTTATTATAATTAAATTATTCCTCTAAAGTATAAAATTAATGAAAGTACAAATAACCTTTTAAAATTAATTTAAACAATTTTGTATTATAGGACAAATTCTGTATCTGTGTTGGTAAACTACTGAATAATATGTTCCTTTTTTGTTGGTTGTCAAATGAGATAATGGTTGATTTAAGTCCTAGTACTGATGCTATGTATCTCAGAATTTAGCTTAAAATAATTTTTGTTGTGAATCACAAGAAGAGAAAGTGATAACATATATTGGGATTGTCATGATAATATTTTTAATATCCTCAAATGTCCCCTATAAGAACCTCTATTTCTAATCCTCATAATGATTCTAATAATTTTTTTGCAATATAAAAATATTCTTACTATTATTGGAGTTTTCCCAAAATTCTTCGTGATTCTTGGGACAAGAAAGGTCTAAATGCTCTAATCACAAACCATGCTGAACTCAATTTTGACCCTCGTGTCTATATGGGTCTTCCAAGCAAGTGTGTTGTCCAGTGTTACTCCAAGAAAGTTTGTATTACAAATATTAGGTATTTTCTTGTTTTCATGAGATATATATATAAATCAGTTATGGAACTATTTTAGTAACAAACTGCATAAAGTGTGTCTTGTTAAAATTCGGTGATGACAAACTAGTATTAAACCAGCTATTTATATCTTGAAAGATCTTAATTAAAGTGTTTTTAAAGTTTGTACAGTTGGGGTTAGCAATGATTATGCTAGTGTAGTCTGCGAATAGGTCAATATTAGAGTTATCATTTGAAATTTTAGGTAGGTCGTTTGTGTAAACTAGAAAAAGCGGTGGACCACGTAACGATCCTCGAGGGGCAACATGTTTTATTTCAACCCATTTAAAACAGGAGTCAAGAGAAATATTATTTAAAACCACTCTTTGGTATCTTCCCTCAAAGTAAGATTTAATTAGTTTGTATGATGTTTCTTTTATTCCATAAAACGCTAATTTAGTTAATAAAATGTGATTAACACAGTCAAAAGCTTTCTGGAAGTTGCAGAAGATACCTCCAACCATCAATTTATAGCTACGAGCATTTAGTATTCGTCAATTAATTTGTAGGCAGCTTTATCTGTTGATGATGGACTTCTAAATCCAAATTGTTCCTCTACTAGAATATTATTAATCTGAATATGTTTAATGAGTCTGTCACATGTGATTTTTTCGAGAACTTTAGAAAAGGTTGCTATGGACTCTGCTCCACGTAGTTCGTATACACACAGTATGCTCCATACGTAAGCATCCACATTACCTTATATGCTTGCTGTATAGAATTAATTTAAAATTCATTCAACATACATCCAAGCACACGTAGCATTCGAATATGTTATAACACAACGCCCCTTTCATCCTGGCAGAACAACTCACTCTTTTCCGTGTAATTCACCTACTCTTTGAAACCACGGTTCATAGAATACTACAGATTGCAAATCACGATTCACAACATTACAGCCAAAGCAGCATTGAAATTTGGAGTGAAGCTTCGTACTGAAGAAAAGAGGGGAACAACGTTTAGAAGCAGCACAGATGAAATTTTTGAGACACTTACTTGGAATAACAAAACTAGATAAAGAAAAGAATTACTGTATTAGGCAAAAAAACGGGAGCACAGCACATAGTAAAAGAAATAAAACAGTACCAGAAAAAGTGGCTAAACATTTACAGAAGATAGACACAGACTACCAAAATAAGCACTACAATATAAACCAAAGGGACGAAGGAACATAGGACGACAGAGGAAGAGATGGAGGGACCAACTTCATCTTGAGGATCAAGGAACAGGAAACATGACTAATCCTTTAGGAACATGATGATGATTAATGCAAATCACGATTCAGAGGTCACAGTCGCTAATTACAATATCAGGGTTACAATTCTACGTCTAGCCAGATGATCTGTGACGGCTGGTAACTTTCCGCACATATTCAATGCCTGCAGTGTGACTAAGAGAAGTAATTCGTATATGAGATATAAACCGAAGAAAGGTAGGCAGTGGCCAAATGCCGGGATCGTGGTCTTCGTTATGAATATGTGGCAAGAATATTTAAATATGTGACTCATTATTGAGCGTTGAGTTGTCTTTTCTCCAAAGCTGAGACGCTTTGGGGAGTGAAAATGATCACTCACTTTCACAGATCATATACCTCACTTTCGTCCGGTGTGAGGTGAAGTATGCCTGGGGTAATACTTAGCCTCACACATATACCTACGTGACTTCTTGCTTAACTGAACAGAGGAATAGCTTTACAGGTTTAAATAGTACGGAATAATACACGCAGTATTATCAAATATATTTGCTTAAGACATTACAATTACTATTCATCATTATTATAGCGATATTACCGTGGATTCTCAAGGATCCTTTTCATTTTAGCAGGAGAATTTTTTTACCAACTCGGTAACAGTCAGCTTAAAAACAATCCTACTGCACTGAATCATCTTGTTTACCAATGTCGTCTGCTAATCCCTGTTCTGAACCAAATAAATCCAATCCATACCTTTAGACCCTATTTCTTTCAGGCTTTTTAAATACCTTCCCCTCATTTTATCGACGCCAAAGTATTCATATTGGATCTTTTGCCATAAGGTTTTCATACCACAACTCTGTTTTTCCCTTCTCTTCCATATTATGTTACATGCCTAGTGTGTCACATCCTCACTGCTGTCATAATCCTAATGAAATATAGTGAAAACTAATACCATAAAGCTTCTTATTTCACCGCATTCTCCAGCCTCCTGTTATGTCTTCTCTTTTAGGTCCAAATATTCTGTGCAGCACTATTTTCAAATACCCAGTGTATGTTTACTAGACTTATTCAGTGATTGGTATTTATATGAATAAATTATTATTATTGTTACTACTACTACTACTAACTGCATTTGAGTTGTCACTTGGTGGCAGCAGTCCTTACACTAGTACAGACAAAACAAATAAGAATAAATATACATAAATGAAACACTACAAAAAACAGTACAAACAACACAAAACACAGTAAATACAAGTACACGCATTACCAAAACACCCACACATTACAAAACAAGTTAAAACAACCACAGTCCAAGACACACCCAAAAGAAATAGAATATAATCAAGTATCCTCAGTATAAAGTCACCCTAATGTACCAAAATGTATTACTTTTTTATTAATTATTCTGTAGTTGCCTGAAATCTTTTGATGTTACTTGAAACAGGAGTGCCTTTACTTAACCTTTTTTGCATCAAAAGTTAGCTGTAACTCATACAGTGTGATGCTTAAAATGCTGATCAGTGGGTATACATTAGTTTCACTCCCAACTTACATTTTCATGCACCATTGTAATTATTAGTGACTGTTAAAAAATTAAACAGGTTGGTTTTAGGGTAGATTCCAGTGACAAAACACCCATACAAAGTTAGTGAGAACTGGTCAGCTGCTTCAAAACTTGTAAGTAGACAGTACACTCTAACACACATGCATGCACAATAAAGTGATCTTGTAAGCTTACTGTCTTTTTCTAATAAGGAAAGCATTCTAAAAATTATGTAGAAAAGAAATCCCATCATGTCACTCACCTGCAGCCATGCTAAGAACTAAGAAGAGAAAACTGTACAAAAAATATGGGACTTGAATCTCACAGTCAGAATGAAAAGTAATGCTAAATTCACCTGTACATTGGAGCAACATTGCCTGGTATACATATTACTTACTTACTTACTCCATGGAGCAGAATCCTTCTTGAGAAGCTAACCTGTACTCAGCTAGTCAAGAAATTCCCTGAATTTTATGGAACCCACAGGTTCATTACTACATTCACAAGTGCCTGCTACCTGTTCCTATCCTGTGCCAGATCAATTTGGTCCATGCCCCCACATCCCACTTTCTGAAGATCCATCTTAATATTGTCCTCCCATCTATGCCTGAGTCTTTCAAATTGGCTCTTTCCCTCAGGTTTTCCCACCAAAACCCTGTTTGCAACTCTCCTCTCCCCCATACATGCTACATGCCCCATTTATCTCATTCTTCTCGATTTTATCACCCAAATAATTGGTGAGGCGTACAGATCATTAAGCTCCTCAGTATGTATGTAGTTTTCTCCACTCCCCTGTTACCTCATCACTCTTCAGGCCCAAATATTCTCTTCAGCACCCTGTTCTCAAACACCCTCAGCGTACTTTTCTCCATCAATGTAAGCGACCAAGTTTCACATACATACAAAACAACAGACAAAATTATAGTTCTGTACGTCTTAATCTTTGCGTTTTTAGATAGAAAACTGGAAGACAAAAGATTCTGCACCGAATGAAAGCAAGCATTCCCACCTTCAATCTGCTCTTAATTTCTTCCTGAATAGAATTTTCGTCTGTTAAGGTTGTTCTCAAATATCTGAACTCTTCTACCCTTTCACAGGAGATATTATCAGTCTTTATATTGTGACTTTGTCCTGCATTCTGATCTCAAGACATAACCATGTACTTAGTTTTATCAGCATTTACTACTAGACCAACATCCTTACTAGCAACTACCAAAGCTTCCTTGTTTTTCTCTATAGTATGTACACTTCCGCTCAATATAGCCTATTTCATTCATATGTGAAGCTGGGGTGGTGTGTTCCTCTGAAAGTTCCATATCCACCTGCAGGCTACATGGTTTCATAGCCTGGAAGATCACAGTATAAATATCAACTGCTGTGAAAACTTCAAGTCAAAGGCTTTTTGTTTTTATTGCCCATCTTACAGATTTAACCTATTCTTGTTCTAAGGTAGAATCATGCACATTATTTATGCAAGACTAATCTTCTGAAACCGCATGTATGAGGCAGTGCAACACTATTTTCCAGTCAAACTACCCTATAATTCTTCGTGTTCATATTGCTCTTTGTCCACTGGTGCTATAAATGGAAAATTCCACTGACATTATTAAGTGTTGGAAATCTTTCTTTTTATTCTGAACATCAAGTTTCATCACAAAACATTACAAACAAAACACATAAGTGAGGAGCATACTCATAATTATTCTGGGTTGTAATGTTCAGTCAGACAGACTGAGAAGTAGTGCTGTCCCTCGTTTAATCCAAAAATCTGAATTCTCCTTTCCACTTCGGAGTTCCACAGCCAATACAAAGGCTTGTCTTCCTTGTGTACCACATCGTTGAGGGTAATAGTAACAGGGACACATATATTTACCTGCAAAATGGAATAGTTGGAATATCACTGTTCAACTTTACCTTATAACAATAAATATGTATACTGCGTATTAAAATTCAACTAAATATACTTAATTTTTTTATAGAGGACATCCCGTTGTGTTATATAATTGAAAAACAATAATAAATATAAATGTTTACAGTCTAACACAACAATATTTTTATTATTCAACTTATTGGCAACAAGTTTCAGTAATTTGACCATCATCAGGTCATCATTATGTAAAATTTAAAACAGGTAACTTGCAGTGCACATTAAATTCATGTCATATGGGATCCCATTTACACCACTGTTAAAAATCTGTTACAACCTTGATCTATATTACCTATGATGTAATACAATAAGAGTTTTGTGGAGATATAAAATAAAATTGAATTTAAAATTGATACATATTAATATAACACTTACTTAGGCTGTGTTAAAATTAAAAAGTATTTATATTGTCTCTAGTCACAAATTGTAGTATATGCTGCGAGGCACAGAGTTCGTATTTTAATTTTTATTTTTCTTTCATGTAAGCAGAGTACTGGGTGGTGTCAGTAGATTGTATTTTTAACTATTCCTCGTCTCCTGCTGATGACAGATATGTATTGTATCTTCAGTATAAAGTGTAGTTATTGTAATAGAGTAGCAACCACGAATTTTTCCATTTTATTTTGATGACAAGGCTTTTGCGTGTGTGTGTGTCTGGCATAACAATTTGTGACTCTTTCAAATATATTTAAATATCTTTTAAATAAACTTATTTAGGTTATGTACACCTTGTTTTATATTACAGTATCTCTGACATGTTTTGGCTCAATATGGGCCAAAACATATTAGAGATACTGCAATATAAAATAACAAGGTGTGTATAACCTAATTAATTATATTTAGTTTGATTTTAATAAACAGTGTCAAAAATGCATGGTCAGTGCAAAATATTAAAATATGTAGAGATTTGTGAGAATTTACATTGTGCTGTTGAAAACAGACTCCTACTAGGATTCACTGATTCATATTTGGCAGGCACTGCCTGAATACTGAAAACAGATCATGAAAAAGACAGGCAAATGGCGCCTTATACAAATTTGTATAAACTGGTTAGTGAGGTAGAGAAGCTATCATCCACCTTCAGTGTTCAGTCAGAAAGTACCTCTGTAGGTGCTGAACACAGGACCACAATCAAAATACGGACCTTAGTAAAGCACAGCCAGAAATTAATACAACACATTCTGTCAACACCATTGCATTTATCTGGAGCAACCCATCTTCTATTAGTGTTTTAATAGTCCTTACTTTGGGAGATGTAATTTCATTACAAAATTTCATTCAAATTAAGTTTGGTTGGTTGCTCTTTTTTTATAATGTCTTTTAACTTTCTGTATCAGTGAAAATGACCTTAGGGCAATTTTAAATTAAAACACTGCTTTACTTCATCAGGTCCTTTGTTTTCCTTTGAAAATTGCGAACTGTTCATTTATCCAGTCAACAGGTGCCAGCTGAGACACATGCATCTTGTGTGTGTGTGTGTGTGTGTGTGTGTGTGTGTTTTAGTATTGGCATTTTTCTAAAACTACCAGAGATGCTGAAAGTCACAGTATTACACCTGGTTTCTGAAGATTCTTTTCTCCATCACAAAGTGGAGAGAAAACAGAGTAACATCTCCAGCATGTCTGGAAATGGTCGTAAAATTAAAAATTCCATTGTCTTCCAAAGCCTTACAAACCAAATGACCAACTGTACTCTGACATACGAGGTTCCAAAATGTTGTATTCCTGGTGTCAGGTTTTCAAACTACCTTTGGTTTTCTCCTTCTTTCCTTCTTTCACAGGCTTGAAGTGAATTACTGGCATTGCACAAACAAGTTGCATGGGCTGTGGCTCAGTAAGACATACATTTTTTTTATCCCATGCTGCACCTTCTAGGAACAATCCTCGAATGTATATGCCATCCTAAGAAATGATACAGCAAGCAATAATTATTTTTCTTTTTCTTGTATGACAATAGGGATATGAGTCTTGAAAAAAGGCTATAGACAGCCACCCAATAACTAAAACTGGTAACAAAATGACATTGCAACAATAGGTAATACAGCATTTTAAAACATGTAAACATTAAAATATCACTGAAATATAGCATGTAAGTGGTGGTGTAAAGGTTTACTGTTTATGGTAACAATGTCTGTGTGTTAATACCACTCATGCTACTCATATCGGTATGTGTTTATAATGCGTCAGAAAGTAAAATTGATTCATCACATTTCATCATCACATCAGAATATTTTGCATGGTGGTCATTCCCCCCCCCCCCCTTATCTGGAAAATATATATTAATATACACACATAATCTTAGCAATACTGAGATGCACAGTCAGCAAAACATAAAATAATTCACACATAAATTTGAAAAACTGTTATTGCTCTTGTTGTGGTTGTTCACCCATGACAGTTTTTACCTTTATGACCTCTACCCACCTAGACAAGGGCATACATTCCCCAGATATTGTGATCTTGAGAGTGATGGCTGGGAGAAAAATGTACAGTGTAACATGTGCTCTGAACAAGAAAGAGCATGATATTCTTCATATTTATAAAGTTTTACTTTGGTAGGGATGAATGTGTAAATCTGTTGCTATTCATTCGGTGACCATTGCAATCTGCACTTTGGCTCTTTCATTGCTCATTGTTTGAAATGGACAGAAATGCAAAGAAGTAATATACTGATGGAAAATACCTGCCTCAAGCTAGTTAATGATATTAAAAGGCTACCTTCCTGCCACCTGTGAATGTCACAGATAATCACATATTTATTGGAGGTACTCATTATTCCTGAGTATGGACTGCTTTATCTATAAAGAATTAATAAACATATGGTCATCAAGTACAACAGAATTTTGATAATATCAATATAGCTACGTGTTTTGACCACACCAGGCTAGTGTTAGAACATTTTTAAAAAGAATATACATATCAAATTTGCTGGAAATAAGATGACATTTCTTACATAATATTGTCCCAACTTCTGCATTTTTTTTTTGTACATTCAGTAAATTTTTAATTTCATGAAAAGATAAAATGTATAAGACTGTTGAAATTAGAGACACAAAGTGTCAGCGAGGTCTAAGGGTAGTGAAGTTGTACGATGTCTTATTCTATGGTGTGCTGGGGACTGTGTGGTGTTCTGATGTTACATGGTGCAGTATGCAATGAAGTTCAGGCCACTTGAGAAGTATGTCTTATTCACACCACAGCTTGAGGCATACTCAGGCTGTGGTGTGTTAAGATGTATAAGTTTAAAACTGCTTTATCTGTCATGGGTATCTCCTACACATTCCCACATAAAAGGGTAAAATGTATCAAGGTGGACAATGGGACAGAACTTGTAGTGTTCATACAGAGGTTTAGGAAAGTGGGTTTTTTGCTGTCTGTAATTATGATTTCTAGACAATAGACACTAAATTTGCTGATAATTTTTAGCAAAGTAAACATTATTGCTAAAAGTGAAATATGAAATAAGATTATTATGTATCCTTATTGAATAAAATAGCCTAACTACTGCATTTAAAATACATGGCTACAATAATGTTCAAAGAGCCAACATATTCTTCCATTTAGTCTCACAAAATATTATAGCTATACAGGATACCTGAGGAGGTTCAACAATTGCATTTTCATCCACCATAAGAACAGTAAATTCCCAGCACAAGGAATGCACAGATACATTCAAATGTTTTGCTGCAGTCTGAAACAAACATGCAAACTTGTGACACAGTAATAAATATTAAAGTAATTGTATTTCGCTGAAATACAGGACTGTATTCTGAACCAAATTTTGCCCAATTTATTTAATTTTAATTAATATTAACCCAATAATATAGCTACATTACATAAAATAAGCATATATATGTATCAATTTTTTTAATCATTGATTTACAGTAAAAGACTGGTATAGCATACAAAAATGGAGGTCGTTGAGATCTAGAACTTTTTCTTTTAAATGTCTTGTAACTGACGAATAGGTAACCAGATAGAAATAAAATGTTTACACCATGTAAAGCAACACCTGAATTGTGAGTAGCTTTGCAGTAATATTAGTGAAACTCTCATTTAAAGTTGCTCTAGGGGGCAGCTAATCTGAATAGCAAACTAAAGAGAATCTCAAATTTGAAAAAATATAAAATCTGAGATTATTGATGTGTGATCACATGAACTGCATTTTAAATGATAAATACCCACAAATGGAAGAAAGTTAAATTGTAGTTCCACTGTATTTTAAAACAAACATGAAGGCAAAATCACAGTGACATCACTTGGAAACCACACAATGTAGGATATAATTTGAGTGCATATTACAGTGCAAATTATTAGAAGTGTACAACAGACATAAAAATGTTGTTTTCTGCTCTTTTATGAGACCACATTGTGCCATAATTTTCAAACCTGTAGGACAGCAGTGAGGAATCTATTTGGGAAAGTGTAGGCTGACAGCCAGAATAACAGGAGAGGGTGAGTTGTTGCAGCCCAGTTTGAGAAGTACTGCATTCTGAGCACAAGGTCTCGTGTCCATGATCCGAGGTTCTTCAGAGATGGATACGCTGTGAAGAAAGACACACCATACTTGATTCCCTAGTTCAGTGCTATTTCAAACTATACAGATAGTAGCAACTAGTAAGTACATGAACAGTGTTTGAAAATACCACATAACTCTAAATATTACTTAATGTTAAGAGAATGTGAAGTTAAAGGAAGCCATGTAAGTAGCACCCCTGAAGTAAAAGGTCCTATCAAGGAACTGCATCTCTTCTGTGATTTATGTACTGAAATTTAGGAACTCTCCACAGAACATAACACTTCTGGTGCATTCATTCTATTATTTTCCCTCTATGTAACATTTGAGAATAGTTCACAGAAAAAAATTTTTTTGATATGCTATATGGTTTCTCTGTATCTTAGCAACATATTTAGTACTGACTGCCATCAGTGTATGGTAAGCAGGGAGACTTAAAATCAGTATCTCTTAAACATTAATACCTGATGTTCAAAATCAATCATGCTTGATACTTAATTGCTTCTTCAGTCTAAGTTCATACTTTACAGGGAACATAGTCTGTCTAAATTATAAGCTGTGCTCAATGCTTGAATGTTTCTTTAGCTCAGCTTGTACACTGAACAGAACACATACTTTTTCAACTACAAAGATCATTCATTGTGAAACCATAAACATACACAGATATTAATGTGAAGTGCAGGTGGTTTCATCAGATTTTAACCAATATCAGAAGCCTTTTGACAAATTATAGTAAAAATCCCAAATAATAAATTTCACAAACACCCTTCTGATCAAAGTTGTCCTGATATATGCGGGCAGAAGGGTGGGCACAGAGACAGACATGACGAAGCTAAGAACTGCTGTGTGTATGCAAATGCACCTAAAAAGTCAATGTAAACATGAAGCATGTTCCAGTATTGCTAAAATGTAAAAAACATGCAGCCAATTCACAAGAGCTGTATTACATTATCATGAAGTAACCCTGGTTGCCAGTGTCATGTATAAGGTAATAAAATGGCTTCAGGATACATACCTTTCAACCATGCTGCTGGAACTCTGCCCTCATAAATGGACAGAAATATGTGTTCTAGCTCAAATGACATAATGACAAGACCTTTTATACCACGCTGCAAGTCTAACAGAGAGGTATGAATTTCAGCCAAGAGTGTATTGTAACGAGCAATCTGAAATGATAAGTAATTTGTGACATAATAAACATATGCAAGCATACTGACAATATTCTTGATTTCAAACTTTCGCTGTGTTCTGAATATTGTATGCTTCCTTCTGGGTAATTCCCCAGCATCTGAATTTTGTATGCCAACCTTTTGGAACACTCTGTCTGTTCCATCTTCATGGGCGAGTAGGTATGAAGACTGAGTGGAGTTGAGAATGTTGGGGTATTTATACAGGAAAAGTTTTGGTTTGAAAATAGCCTGAGCCAAATGGAAGGACGGTGACAGGATAGGGGCAGGTCCGAGTAGAGAAACAGACTGTGGAGGGCAACGACCCACATGGAGGCCACAGGTGTATATGTGAAGGAGATATGGTGTGTGTCAGGGTGAGCCATGGGACGATAGAGGTCAAACTATTGTGTTACAGGTGGCTGTCTCCTTTCCTTAAGCTTGTGTAGAAGGGGTTTCCAAGATTTGCTTACGGTCAGGCCATCTTGTCTGTTGACATCATCAACATCAACAGAGAAGATGGCCTGACCTTAAGCAAATCTTGGAAACCCCTTCTACACAAGCTTAAGGAAAGGAGACAGCCACCTAAAACACAACAGTCTGACCTCTACCATCCCATGGCTCACCCTGACATGCGCCACATCTCCTTCACATACACACCCGTGGCTTCCATGTGGGTCGTTGTGCTCCACAGCCTGTTTCTCTACTCAGACCTGCCCCTACCCTGTCACCCTCCTTCCGTTTCGCTCAGGCTATTTTCGAGCCTAACCTTTTCTCATATAAATACCCCAACATTCTCAATCCCACTCATTCTTCATATCTACCCGCCTATGAAGATGGAATAGACAGAATGTTCCGAAATGTTGGCGTACAAAATTCAGACGCCAGGGAATTACCCAGAAGAAAACATACAACATATGACAGTACCTGCATATTTGATAATTAATTAACTGGCTGGAAAAATTATTAGTGATATAATGCTGACAGTAAGAATAATTGAGGTTAAGTCGCTGTAAAAGCAATGAAGACATACACTGGAATGAAATTGCAGCTCTTCTCATTCTTAACCTCAGCAATGGATGGGGTCAATGATCAGCTTCACAACCAGGCTGCTTTACCTATGGGGAAAGAAACTCCAGCACCCACTCAACAGAAAGGTGGGTGGCCACTAGAGCTGGTGTGGGTGCTTTGGAGAAGATCTAAATCTGTTGCCCCCGCTGGAAATCGAACTGTCATTGCTTGGATGTCCAGCCCTCATAGTCTAGTGACTACACCAACTGAGCTACCCAGCCTCAGTGACCATGCTAATAGCAGAGTGACACTGGAGAACAACTGTTACTTGTAGGTCCTTCAGCTGCTTTATTTAAGAAATGTTTTGTATATTTATATAATAAAGACAATCACATTACAACTCATTGAGAGCTTTTAAATGGGAAATATTTTTACACATATAAGAGTTCTAAGGTCACACGCATGCTATAAGGTAACTTTTGTGTGCTCAAATGGCATGCAGTTCTGTCATGTCAGAAGTTCTAACATACCACTGGTTTTATCTGTACTACTGGATAAAATTACATCAAAAAAAACTTACTTCTTGCAGTAGAACAATATCCAATGGTTTTATATCAGCTCCAATTAATTTTTCAGCTTTCTGGTATTCAATGGTTTTAGGAATCATTGAAAGCATCTCTGTTGCAAGCTGCATCACCTTGGCGAGAAAAGTGCATTTAGTGTTTCAAATTGGGTGAATATTTAATTTCATGTTTTCACACATACTACACCCACTCTCAATATTTTAAAATTATGTCTCTATGTATTAGTTTATCAGCTGCAGGGATTGACATACGCAGTGAAATAACATATAAGATTTCACCTCACATTTAGTAGTTATATGTACTTTTAATGATCCAAAGGAAAGAAATTTCACCAAATATCTTGTACATTATAAAAGGCTGAAGTTTCTTGTTTTTGCACACATTTCGATCATTCACAACTCATTATTTGAAAACTATTAATTCAGGAGGGTTCAAGTGTTTTGGGATGTGTGTCTATGTCACTGAGTAGTTCTCAATGTCTCAAAAGTACACAGTGCCTTCTAAACACTACGAACACACACCCAACAACACAGTATCACATCCCAGAAGACCTAAACTCTCAATTACACTTCTGTGAGAACCTCCAATTTCTATACTCCCCCCCCCCAGTTTCCATTTGTGGCTAATATCGCATCCATCTGCTCTGCAAAGTGATTTTTTCCATAATTATTTTAGTTTTACATGCATCACAATATTGAGACACTCTGTGAACACATCAACTAACTTTTGGGACACATACATAATTATGAATTTTTCACATACTCAGGATCATGACACAATACTAAATTATCACTACAAGCATACCGTAATATTGAAAACTGAATGTAATATGAACAACAGCAGTCAAAATTTTGTATATACACTCTAAAAATTTAAAAAAAGTAGCATTGATGAACTGGTTTTACATGGATTTTAGATGCAATAACATGATAAGAGATGTGATTATGGAAAGATTAAAGAGGAAAATTTGTACTTCATTTTAATCAGGAAGGACAGTCATCAATTTTAAATTAGCTACAGGCTATACTGGCATTGGTTGTTAACCACTGAAGGAAAAGAACTTCATGCAAAATATGAAACAGATATATTTATATTGTTTTTATACATAAGAGTAATGTTCAAAACTCAAGCATTCACAAATTCCAGCTGTCTGTTTGCTAAGGCACTTTCGTGCCTTCCCTTCATTATCTAGTCCCATATTCTGTCAATGTATACATTCTTAGGAATAGTCCTTCCTTTTAGAGCACCTATTACTTAAACACATACTACATATATGTGCTGAGTGTTGAAATAAGAACATGCATCTGTATGCATACAAACACATGTTCACATATAACAGGATACCTTAATTATAAATGAGGCAGCTGAAGGAAGTATTTAAAGTGTTCCACCCCATTGTTTATATATCATTCAACAAGTTTCTTTAAGCTAACTACATGGGTTTCATTCTTATCTCTTCTTCTCAGTCATATTATAACACTGTCAGCAGCAAACACTACACAGCATCAAATGGTAAAGTGACTCACAAATGATGAACTAAGAATGATGTCAAAGGAAACGGCCACGACCTAACTTGGGTACTGTCCTAGAATGTCCATGGAGGAAATGAGAAATATCACGGAAATGTTCCTTCATGATAGACAGTGTCCCAACCACGATTTGAACTGAACACCATCCGAATACAAGTGTAGAGCTGCATGTCTTGAACTGTCACACAGATTCAGTAAACTCTTCTTGAACTGACAGCTGCATCTGGCATTTCAAGTATATCAGTGTTTCAGAGATCAATACGGTCTCTGTCATCAGGGTTTTGATATAAGAATCACCTGATATTGCTCTTAGACTGAGAATAATTTACTGTGCAGTCTTATAGAATTACTACTGTACAACCATGTTCAGTAACTGACAATCCTAATGGTAAATTGTTTATGGAATCTACCTCGCAATGTTCAGTGCTACTAATGCCATAGATCACTAGGGACACATTGTTCAGCCAGTTCCATCTCCCATCTCATAACCTGTTTACCCACATTCAAACTTGTCATTATGTTCCCTGTCCCATCCCACATCTTCATAACAATGCCTGAAAATGTTCAGCTGTAAAACCTGCAGATATTAAAATTAACCACATAAGTATATTCATGGTAGAGGTCTCTGCAATGAGCTGAATCACTTGTCCAAAGGAATCCTACTGACTATGGGGTGTGTTTGTGTGTAATATAGAAACCTGAGGCCATGGCCCACACTGGACCAGAGCAGCACAGGAAAGTATATTTATTCTACTTCAAATGCCCACTTGGGAAGGTGCTCACTTTTTCTTCCTTGCTTTCTCCCTCCGAAGCTGAATGCTGTACCTCAAGGCTTATAAGAGTCTCACATAATATCCTACTCTCAATGATTAATGCTGTAATGTCTGCATTACAGTGCTGTCCAAACACTTCAGGTTGATCAACAGTTGGTAAAATTGTGATATAATCAGTATATGACTGAAGAGAACCATCTTGTGGCACATAATATGCTGGCAATGATGATAACCTGCAAGTGCAAAATAAATTATGATTTAATCTGCATGCTCTCAACCAATTTGCAGAACACGTCTGAAGCCAAAAGAGTCATCAGGACCACTTACATCACCTCATATCTGTATGAATGATAAATATGTTGTAGAGGGTTGCAGAATACAGTGTATCATACATTTTCATTAACAGATGGGAAAAGTTGAGCTACCAGTCTTTATGCCAATTCTCATCCGAAAGACCAAAATTTTATTTTCAGCCCGAAATGAAATCACAGGAACTCTATTATTATTGGGCTTTAAAAAATGTCTGCTTAATGGATGGCTGACATCCTGCTGAAACAAATTACGATTTTATACAGAATATGCATGGGGTGCGGTTTGGAAAACAGATCAGAAATACCTTGAAAGTTCTGAAATGTGGTGCTGGAGAAGGATGGAGAAGATCAAGTGGACCGATCACGTCAAAAATGAAGTATTGCATACAGTAAAGGAGGAAAGGGACATTCTACATCAATAAAACAAAGGAAGGCAAAACAGAGGGTGTCTGTGAGCTCACACATACATCTAAGTACTGACAAGTGTTAAGTATGACTGTAGCACAACTGCATTATCAATATATACAATGAAAGTAACTTTTCTGACTTCCTGAGCAGGCAGAGATATATATATTGACCTACTGTAAAGTGTGAATAAATAATGATTATCTTCAACCACCGGTGGGTAAAATCATTTCCAAGACAGGTCAGCTACTCTATCTGAACAGCTGCACCAGGTCTCTATGACACTGTAAAGTTTCCACTCAGACTTTACAAATATTTCATCTTGTCATCAACCTGTGACAGCCATATGTTTTCCTGTGGTTTTCCTTTGACCAGAGAAAGCTCTTTTTTTATTCATGTGCACTAAAGAAAAGCTACAATTTTGGTACTTTCTGTAATCATACTGCAACAGAAGGGAACTGCTGACATTTAAATACAACTTCAAGGGATGACATTTGAAGAAGTCTTCAAGGAGTTAAGGCCATTAAATGCTACACTCCTGTTCCCAATGTAACACTTCCTCCTATGATTGTTACTAACATCCTAATATGCTCCAATACAGTTTGCATATATACATATATACCTGTACAAATTGACCTGCAGAGCGTCTTCACAGAAGTACTGATTGACATATGTTTTGAGGAGTCTTCTATCCCAGTCATCTGTCACATGACCTCCATATATAACTCCAGCAATCAAATACTTCAGCGCATCCCATGGGATCTCAACATATTTATCCAAGTAGATGGACAGCAGATTCACTGACAACTAATGATGTTCAGACAATTCAGTTATGTATAGAAATAAAGTATTAAAGCGAAGTAAATTGTTACTGATTTATTTGAACAGATTTTTATAAAGGATGATCAGAACAATTAGTTAGCAATAATATATCTGACTCAAAAGACTTCATAATACACCTTAAGTTGTGTGCCTCATCATATACCTCTGTAGTATTTACATAAAACATTTCTCCACATGCTGGCATTCTGAGATGTTGCTCATTACTTCCTAAAGTAGAAATACATGTTATGCTTAAGCTGCCAATTATGAGGAGTAGGAGGAGGAGAAGAAGGAAATGATGATGATGATGATGAGAGGGGGAGAAATGTCCATTGTCATTTCTTTGGATCTGGTTTCACAGTAATGCAGTGGCATATTCCAGAAGAATTCAATGCAAAACTTATGTAATTTATGTACTTACTTCAAAATCAGAATCACTGAAACTATAAATAATGTTCCATCCAAGTTGCTGAAATTTCTTCCTCTCAATAAGTACAGAATGAAAGAAAGAAAGGCAGAAGAGTAACTTGTGGTAGTTGCTCTGATTTTTGCATGTTGAGAACTGATCCTCAGAAATTGACTGGTAGAGATGCTTCAAGTTAGACCTTAGGCCCTATGGGATGATATGATACAGCATCAGTTGAAGAAATAATGAAGTAAACACATTTGTTACAGAAATTACTATATAAATATTATGCCTCATCCAGCTAAATAAATTCAGCATGGTTGTTAAGATAATGGTCTTCCAAACTTTGATGCATGAAAAGTATTCCTACTTGTTTTGTTTCATTCAGCAATTGGTCATTTTGGTACTACTTATGAGTATGCAGCTTTCTAAATAACTTGGAAGTTCATCAATAACAGCTTCATAAACACTAAGCGGTGCTGCATTAGTGAATGACTCATACCTTGCACTGCTGTTACTATTACCTACAGGTAACTGTTATAACTACACTTATCCTTCACTTTACAGATGCAATCTTTTCCTAAAAAATTGTCTGTATGACGAAAATCCAAAAAGCAATACCCATAGAAGCATAAGGGAAAGTGTACTGAACCATGTGCTCACCTGACCAACTTTACGGACCGTTTGTCCATAAAAGCAAACAAGACAGGCTATGTACATAAAATGTAATATTGAGGTGCATTCACATAGTCATTGTATCCTTAGTTATCTGGGATGCTTTGTGCATGTGCCATATTATATTGTCATCTGTGGCCTGTCTGACTCTTTCATATTTTAAACATTATCTCATTTGCAGCATAAAAAAAATATTGAACATAAAATGTGTGTTGTGATTTTCTCTACAATGTTTGTCTGAAACATTTCTCATTCTAAGAAGAAATGTGCATGATATTATCATAAGTTTACATAGGTCTGCATGTACAGTAACCCTACTTGTCAGATTTTAATGAAACTTGAATTTTCTCACCAGATTTTTGAACAACAGCCAATATTAATTTTCATGAAAAACTTCCCAGTGGGAACTAAGTAGTTCCATGGGGATGGGCAGACAGACAGACAGATAGACATAGCAAAGCTAATAGTCACTGCTAACAATTTTGTGAATGTGCCTTAAAACCCAGTCCTTACAGCAAAAAACAGGCACCAATTATCATACTGTGTTAAAGCAAATATCCATAAAGTGAATGCTGTCTGTAAAGAAAATGATGGGTGTACTATAGATTGAATCTTGTGTGACTAGCATAACTAACATACATACACAATCAATAGTGTGGCGTACGTGCACGCACACACACACACACACACACACAAAACCATAAACCAACTCTTATTATACACAAATGAATCAAACATGAAACAAATAATAATAATTATATTATAGTGCTCTGTAATACGGGACCGCAGTAGCACAGTGGTTAAGGTGCTGTGCTACAAATCGGAAGGTCGCTGGTTCAATCCCAGCTGGTGTCAGTGGATTTTTCATTGACATAAAATCCTTCCAATCGCACTATGGCCCTGGGGTCGACTCAGCCTCTAACAGAAATGAGTAGCAGGAGTATTTCCTGGGGGTAAAGGTGGCTGGTGTGTAAGGGTGACAACCTACCCCCATCCTGTGCCGTTGTCATGAAATCTGGGAGCCTTAACTTCCTGGAACCCTCTGGGTCTGTCCAGGCCTGTAATGGGACTGCTTTACCTTTACCTTTACTCTGTAATACTTTTAGTTGATGCAAAAAAATCTCCCATAGTGCCTCTAGCACGCAATTAAAATAACAAATGTTATCTAAAAACGATACCTTGGGAGGTTCTGTAGTCATCTTGATCCCAGCCTGAAGAACTGATATGGGAAAGTCAGGAAGTGAGCTTGAACTCAACCACAACCTAAAATTGTAGATGAAAATAAAGTACTGACAGAGGAAGTTTCACACAGAACTTCATGTCTGTATGACATTTGTTTAAACTAATGTTTGAAAATTGAATTCACTTCTCCAGCACTCAGAATCAACTGTTGAAGTTGAACATTTGAAAATAATACAACCTGTATTAAAAGAGTGAATGAGTATACTTAAATAAATTCTGAATGAACTGGCAATTCACAATAAGTTCAGAATACCATCTTAGAACTGGCTTGCACCGATCCTAATCAGGAAGATCATGTCGATTAAAATGGACAGTACAAATGGATAATAAAGCCTTTCTAAGGTGAGTAACAGCATTACATTAAATGCTACAAAAGATATCCACTCTGATATTACCGCCACCTAGTCCAGTATCTTGCACACATGCTAATTATAAAGTTAGTAGACATATTAGTAAGTGCTGACCGGAATCTCTTATTCACTTGACTGGTTTGGAGGGTATTCACAATCTTATCCAGCTTTGGCAACCACCTGCGTAACAGGTGACAATTTGCTAAAAATATCCACTGCCCCTCTGTGGCTCCCTGTTGAATAAATCTGGAACAATAATGGAGGAAACTCATACATTTGAACATCTGTTGCTCTGTTGGAAAACAAACAGAAAAATTCACAGGTATTGTGGCTATAGCAGTGATGAAGGAGACAGAAAGTGTGTCTCAGGGAGAAAGACAGAAAGAACAACTACAACATTGTAAAATTTGGTCTGAGGTTACATTTTACAAACATGATCTTTGTTATTCAGCATAATCACTCTCTTTACTCATTCCCACTGCAGTGTTAGGTATTGCTTTAAAACCAGGGTCAGCACAAGACATGGGCACCCCAGGCACATTAATAATTTTGCACCTTGGGCAGGCTAATAATTTGGTGCCTCTTAAAACCAATATTATTGAAACAATTTTGGCCTAGGACAAGGCTGACAAAAATTTTGAGGGCATATGCCCAAACAGCAGGTAATTTTGAGGGAAATTCTTTTACGTATGGAAAACAGAGTCTACGAGCACCATATTTCCGATTATTCCAGTAATGTCTTAGTGCCCTTTATAAGCTGGCACCCCAGGCAGCTGCCCAGCTAGCCTGCACTTAATCTTGGCTAGAAGATTTTTCAATATATTTCATTATTAAGCTCATCATATCAAAAATATTTAAAAAATAAATTTTGATGTCATGGTTTTTTTTTTTTGTGGAAAGGTGAGTTGATCTGAACTCTATGTAAAATAAAGTTTAATATATAGAACTTAAATGAACCAGAACTGAATCTGCTCAACAATATTTGTTAAATTTCATCAGAAATTGTTTAGTCATTCTGAAATAGAATATGCAAACATTCATGGACAGGCCCTACCCTACATGCATTTATTTCAAGCACTTTGTGCAAAAAATGCACAGAGTCCTCGAAAATGTACACACAGCATAACAATTCTGGTACATTCACTCCCTTTTTGTTCAATTATCTTATGAAATCTTTACATACTATAGAAAACGTACAATAAGTGTACAGTCTGTGTTTCACTTTTTTTAACAGTGTTCCCTCAAAATACTTTCCATTCTGATTAGCTTTTAGTGGGTTATGCTCAAGATACAGCAGGAATGGATATAATGTATCATGGAAAGTGTATGTTATTTGTCTGATTGTAACAAAAATTGAAATGTGTTCAGTAATACTCTCCAGTACCATGTTCCATAAAAACATGTTCAGCACTGCTCATGTTGTTACATATGGTCTGACCAATGGTCAGACACATATACTGAAGCTAACAGGTACAAGGTAAAATTGTCTGTTGCTAATTAGCAAGAATGAACAGTGAATTCAGTTTTATTTTATTTCTGAGGCTTATCCAACATCACCTTTTAATTCATGCAGCATTTCTCAAATTATCACGTGTGAACAGACAGATGAACAGGCAGATATGGCAAAACTGGCAAATTTTTACAACTCTCTTCCAAATTTGCCAGCAAGATAGTGAATTCAGCCTGTTTCATTTGTGAGGCTTCTGGAAGAAGAATCCAGCAGCTTGTCCCTAGATATCATGGTATGAGCATGTTTCATCTTCTATACACCTTACATGAATTATGCACAAACCAACTTCTAGTTTATGAGATGAGAGGCCAGTGTTTTAAGTGCTAAAGTACTCTGTAAGAATTCACTTACCGTGTAGCAATTGGAGCTTGTCCTTGTCCTAGAGATATGACATGCAAGTCTGCTAACATTTCACAAGAATGAGCAAGTTGAATAACAGCACTGGTGGGATCATCACCAGGTGACAACACAAATATCAGAGGAGTCTGTGGTGTAGAGTCTTCCAGTACAGCTTTAATATCCAGAACTGGTGGTTCCACAAACAGAAAACCCAGGTTGTTAACTATGAACTTTCTCACACAAAATGAGATGCGGTCTGGACGAAGAGCACGCACAAACAGCATATTCTGAAATTCTGTGCATATTTCTTTCCACTCTCCTGAAACAGAATATACTTTGATAAGGATTATTGTTGATGTTCATACTATGGGTCCCAACATGGGCTTGCAACTAACGTTTTCCTATAAGCACATTAACATTTGGAATTTCATAGAGGCATTGTTACATTCAAACTCTAAGATTCACACATCTGTTCTACGTGGACGAAGGTAAACAGAAAATTAAACCTGTCTCCATAAGTAATTCACATTCATTTTGTTATATTTTTTTTCTACATGGAATGCTGACTGCTAGTAACCAAACCAATGCCTCACATCAGATGCCCTTGAAGTTCATATTTACATACTATACTTTCAGACAGTACAGAACACCATAACAAAAAATACTGTTGCACAGCCCACCTTTCCATCTACAACAAAGTATACCCATAAATGATGAGGGTATTTCGACACAGCATTACAAGTGGAATGCTTATTAAAATTAAAACGTGAAGTTTTGTCATCTAGTGTTTAAATTTCACTACAAGATCCAAGCATACATTTCTGTTATTCAAACTTTACATTTATTGAAGCATGGATTATGTCTACAAATAAGTCCAACTCAACAAAAATGTTTATACAGGCAGTAGGTACAGTGAATGAAACTTCTTCTATAGAATTTCGGAGTTGACAACTATGAGACTCTTCTGCCACATTTAAGTGGCAACCAGAATAACAGTACCAAAAATGTCGAGTCAGCCCCACAGGGCAGGTCTTTGGCCTATCACTGTATCTACAAATTGAGTTCAGTTGTATCATTTAATGTGTTAGAACACAGACATACCAACAAGAGGTAAATTCTCTGGTTCCTTATTTGCATACCACAGTTGCCAGTCTAGTTGGTAGAGCACAAAGGAAGACATTACTCCTTGGAATCCTTCCAGTTTGTCGAGTTCTGTAATGTTGCCCCAAGCAAAATCTGGCAACCAATCTGAAATAAAAACTTTTTGACACTGCAGCTTTTTAACCTATATCATAACACACAATATGCAAGACTCGTTTTCCATTTTAAGCAGATAACTGAATGGCAGATGATGCCTCAATTTGATCAGCTCAGATTGTTGAAAAATATTTCAAGTGCCAGAGAGCAGTTAGTTATTTTAAATATTACATAATCATAAAAAGCTACTTGCTATATATAAATATCAATGACAAATTCCATAATCTTCAAAATGTTACCAAATTTTCATAAAATATAATAATGATATATACAATCCTGCTGTATTCAAAGTTTGCTAACGTACATACTGATGAATTTCACACTCATCCCTCAACATCTTTAAGAGCTAGTAAATTAAAATGACAAGATAGGCCGCATATGTATTGTGCAAGGGAGAAATAAGTAAATATTCTTTCTTAAGGATGTTTTCTGCAATGATCCAGTCAGCATTACCAGGCATGATGATATATCTGGACTCAAACCAACACCAGTACTTCAAATTTTTAAAAAATATGAATCATAAAATTCTTCCATCCTCAAAATGGGAAACAATACATTATATATTTATTTAAGGTAAAGAGATATTATTATATGATACACTTATTCAGGAAAAGAAACCAATTTTAACAGCCACATGAAATAATTAATTGCCTTGAGGTAAAAGTATATAGTCGTCCTTTTCCACATCATGAAGGCATACGGAAGTGAATAAAGGTATAGCTCCACTCATTCTTAACTTTGGCACTAGATAGAGGTGAGCGGTCATCACACATCAACTGTTTAACCCCTGAGAAGAAACCTTGGTACCCACTGCATAGGAAACAGGGTAGACCCAAGAACTGCCTTGACCCAGTAAGTAACAAAAGAGTCATTTCAGAAAAAGGGCCTACTGCATGGGGCCTAATTTCAATGGATGGAGGCAGCCCATGGTCTGAATATGCAATGGGTATTGCCTCCGTACACACAGGCAGAATCATATATTTTGTATCCAAAAGCACGTACATAGAAAACATGCAAAGCCATTCTTATAACACATTCCACCTTGGACTACACTCTCACCTGGACATGGATTATCCATCTGACCTTCTCTGTCTCTAACAGCACCACCTTTCAGAAAGAAGTTGTATTCAGCTGCACTTATCTGCTTCTTTACAATCTGGACACACAAGTGAAGTGAGAATAGAAGCCTGTGCCTCTCAAACAACCCTTGGCATGTATTTCTGTGAATAAAGGTGAAATCTTTTGTGAAACTTTTAATAAATGCAACATAAAGTGCAAATACTCTGAACAGAGCTGAAGGTAGTTGAAACATGTAACATGAAAATTGTCTAAATAGCTGTACTGATTGTACATGTACACAGACTGATATGTGAAAGCATATTAATACAAGTACACCACAGAGTTTTCTGAGTGGAGTAATGTATATAGTAACTTAATTCTTCCTGTGTACAAGGGTGTACAAACCCTGGGCACTAAGTTGTCATGGCAACTACATTTTATATGGTGGCACCTAATATTTGTGGGCCATCAGTATGGAACTTGCTGTGACCTAGAATTTTGAAGTGGCTTCAAAATTTCTGGAAATTGTGTGCACCCCAGACTTAGTAAATTCACTGTCTACAAGTCTTGTGGAATTCAGTATTTCTGCACTTCTGTACTTTCATGTCGCAGTTATAATAACTTCCTCCCATTTTACATTACAGTAGATTTAAATGATTTATGTTTTAATTACCTACCAGTTCCAAGGGAAACTACTGTTACAACTTTATACAATTTTAAGACATATACACAAGACTCACTGGAAGAACACTGACAGTTTATATTCATGTTTTGATAATGATACTTCTAAATTAAGTTTTCACTGTACCTGTACACAGAATATGTGTGGTAATCATTCAGAGCGATAATCCTGTCCTCAAAGTTTTGACATGCAGGACTCTTTTCAATAGACAGAACCAAAAGCGAGATATAAGCATCCAGTGAAAACTGATACATTGGGTCAATCTGGCTCATATCATTCAAAACAAAGAATAATATGGAAGCTCTCTCAGCACAAGCATGATATTCCTGGAAGATAAGAAAACACACTTCAAGATCTATTACATATAGCTGATCAAACTACTCCACTGCCGTAAAAAAAATTTTAAAGTAACTTAAGAAGCAAGTTTTCATTCAAATCTTCAACTTAAGCATACTGGCTAGCTGGGAATATAAGTCAATGTTTATAAACCTTAGTGATCTATTTCTGTGCAGTATATGCACTAATAACCCTCCTTGCTACTGAAAGGTGTCACACACAGACCCAAAGTTTGGCATAACTGCAAGGTTTGAGTAAGTAACATAGAGAAAAAAAAAATCACATTAATTTTTTACATATGTTAATAACCTGTTTCCACAAAAGCTTTTGGGTGCGAGTCTGTTTTTATTCCTTACATATCACTTTCACACAGGGTTCAAGAACTTAATTTTGGTGCTCAGAAAAGTCACAACTAACTAATCAACTGAGTGACTAACTAAATAACTAACTTACGTACTCCACGGAGCATAGACCTCCTTGAAAAGCTAACAGTTTCTCCGCTAGTCAAGACATTTCCAACATTTTATGGAACCTGAAGATTGATGATCATGTTCATAAGAGACTACTGCTTGTCCCTATTCTGAGGCACATAAATCAAGTCCACACCCTCCCATCTGATTACCTCAAGAACTATATTGATATTATCCTCCTACATATGCCTAGGTCCAAAAAAAAAGACAAAATTATGTTAAAAAGTTCAACACTTTCATAAGCTGGATTTGTATAGATATAGCTCAGTAATTCCCCAACACTAAGGCCTCAAAATGATACCAACACACAGTGAAAGATTAACCTGTTGCACTGGAATTCTTCCTTAACAAATATGAGAATTATGTTAAAATGTGTTGTTTTCACTGGGGGCAAAATATGTCATTCATTCAGCAGTCAAGGCGAAGATGGAAGCATTTTAAAACCCAGTATTGAAATGAACAAACACAGGAATGAAAATTACATAATGAGAACTTTCATACATTCACATATTGCACGCTTCTTGTGATACTAATAAGATAGAGACTGTGATGAATGGAAGATGGAGAACACAGGAAAGGTATATGAAGTTCATACAAATTATTGCTCAGAATTCTGATGGGAAAAGACCACTTAACAGTACAAGATATAGGTAAGAGGATAATATTCAAATGGACCTTATGAAACAAGCTTGTGTGTATGTGAACACACAATTTCCTGGATAGATGAACTCTTACTGACTGTTTGGTTAGGACCCTGTTACAGTAGAGGTATTACTGCATACATGTATTTATATTTTAAACATACAGACTTTTGCAAAGACAGGAATGGCACATAGTGTCTGCAGGCATCTATGTCAAACAAATTCGGCAACAAACCAGCATTGCCAACCATTAATGGGAACTCCAACCAGCAGTTCTTCTTGAAAATCTGATAGTTGCTTAATCACACAAGAAATTTTTGCACATCATACACAAAAAATGTACATTTTACAACATCATCACATAAATACATGGCCCAGTAAATACATCCTGTGAGCTGGGTCAGTTGTAAGAAGCAATTACTAACTGCCACAGTAACAAATATCTTACCTCTCTTGCACTGTCTAATTCAACTTCAGTTGTTTCTGCAACAGACAACTGTTCAGTAATGGCGGCAGCTGTGGTTTTTAAATTTTGTAGGGTTATCAGTAAATCCAAGTCATCCAGGAGCGAATACTCTGTTTCAAATAACCTGAAATGAAAAATTACAATAAAATAAGAATTTAACTACAAGTGACTTAAGTGCTTCTTTAACATAACCATGTTTTGATGGGTACACATTTTATATTTAAAATGTTTGTTACACAGTTCTTGCTACATGTGATCATTCTCCACATATGCCTAAACATGAACTCTTTTACTGTATTTAGTTCTCTTTCTTGTACCTGTATATAATATATGACCTGGTTCTAAACTTTTTAAATGATGTGTAAGACAGCATTTTCCCACAACCAAAATTTACATGCCACAGCAAGAATTTTAAAAGAAACACACGTGCGCGCACACACACACACACACACACACACACACACACAATGATGCTCACTGGTAAATCAATATACGTGCTGTTTGGGAGGTTGTGTTTGTTTTTCTCTCTGTTTCTGGTGATATAATATCTGTAAGAACTAACAGTTACTGATGAAATATCTTAATAAAATAAATGCCTTAAATATTCTTAAAATATGTGAAGTCCAACTTTACAGGGATGCTCCAGTGAATTGTCTCCTTCGTCTCATGATCTACTCATGTACTATCTAAAAAAAATTATACACAAATCTTATAAAAAGAAAAACAATAGAAATACAGAAGTTCCCAATTGTGTGAGATGCTATGCTGTGATCACCAGTCAACAGTCGAACAGCACAGTGGCACTAAAATGTTGGTAATTGCTTACAAAGCAACAAGGTGTAACACCCAAAAATACTGGATTCTTCATCACCACCACCGTGAAAATGTCACACCCCACAAGAGTAAAATGAATATTTGATGTCACGCACATGTGTGAAACTTTGCATCCACACCCCACACTTCAAAGGGACAAATTTATGGTAACAATTGTAATAATAGAGAAAAAGACTTCATCGATCACAACTCAGCTGTGATTGACAGCGTCTTTTTCTCCATTATCACCACCACCCCAGCCACCGCCACCACCAACACCACAATGGTATGAATCCGATCAAAATTTATGGCAGTAGCAAAAATCCTTTCATTTCACTTCAATGGAAATGGTGAACTGCAAGATATGGTTCTTGTACCAAACCACATATATTATTTTAATGGCACACATTACAGTTATTTTACACAAACGCATACACTATTCAACGACTTTAACTTTTCACTGATCAACAAAAGTCACAGAACCATTGTATTATGGCACACATCTTTGTTCAAGAACTAGTGAGTGAGTTAAACTCTTATCTTTGTGTGATGCTCAACTCTTTAATCCCCCACCCATACCTAGAAAACTCTTTATATGTTCCAACTAAGAAGCATAAGAGTGACCAAAGAGAAAATTTTATGGAAATAAATTAAATACAGAATATACTGAAAGATTCACATGTATACAAATACTAAAAATGAGGAACACCATATTCTGAGATATGATGTCATGCAATCTAGAAGAATTTTACTCATGTTGCTGAGATGCTGCTCCCTCCATCTTCTGAGGACAGTGGTCTATTACTACTACTAACACCATCACCACCGCATATTGATATATGGGTTCGAGCCCTTTTCGGGCCCGATGAACCTAGACCACCGCATAAAGCTGCCTATCTATGAAGTTTAATATGTCACTTACTAGTATCATGAGCTTTATGTCAAATGTTCTCAATGGGAACAGAACAAAACAACAGCCTCTTTTCTTTGTTCCACTAGAATATCTAATGATCACCAAGTCAACTGAAAATTATTAAGAACAAATTATAATGTTTAATATGTAGACAGTAACATGACCACTAAATCTACTGATTTTCTTCAACCACATTTTGGCTTCTGTGTAAGATAGAAAATTTTAATTTTACCATATCAGTACTGTCATATTTTGCCTGTTTCATCATACCATGTCCTCACACAACGTGTAGCATACAAAAATCCATTTTTTATAAATACACGAAAAATTTTCTATAGAACTATGTATGTATGTATGTATGTATGTATGTATGTATGTATAAGAAGGAAATGAAACAAGCTCTCTAATAACTAATAATAATGAGTACTGCAGTGATGCAGGATCTTCCTTCCTAAGTTAACCTAAGTTAATACTTGACTAACCAAGAAATACCTGGCCATTATGGAGCCCTATGGTTCATTATTGTGCTCACAAATATTCTCCCTGTATTCAGTCAGATGAATACAATCCACACCTTCACAACAAAAAATGCGAAAAAATATCAACTTTACCCCTACAAATATTACAAGAAATAACATTTGCAATAATTTTGATTTAGTTATAATTTTGGACTTAGTTACAACACATTTACATAACAGTATTTATTTGTGTACCTCAGTAGTTCATCTTCAAGGCCTAACAGCTGCCTCTTGGCAGCAGCTATAGCTGAGACAAGATCATCTTTTTGCTCTTGTAGCTGAGGACGTTCCTTCCTTACCACAACACTCAATAACTGAGCTTCCAAGCCTAAAATAAAATACATCCCAAAATTACATGTAATTCCTAAGTCTTGGG
>Ga0123354_10000630_pt1 | contig 36970 bp, 27 predicted proteins | sample TergutLab28metaG_2_FD_97872 | JGI IMG/M metagenome (GOLD analysis project Ga0123354, IMG submission 97872) | Labiotermes labralis P4 segment gut microbial communities from Petit-Saut dam, French Guiana - Lab288 P4 | ecosystem: Host-associated > Arthropoda: Insects > Digestive system > Gut ... | reverse complement strand
GATGCAACAGTATGCAGATATTTATTTACTGCAAAGTCACTCTACATGTTTCGGGTGTCACAGCACCCATCATCAGGAGTATTAAAAACTGTAACCACAGCCTCCAGTATAGGTCATAATATCGATACAGCTACTTCCCTCAAAAGTGGCCTGATTGGGCTATGTGGGAGGGAATAGCTGTATTGATATTATGACCTATACCAGGGGCTGTGGTTACAGTTTTTAGTACTCCTGATGATGGGTGCTGTGACACTCGAAACATGTAGAGTGACTTTACAGTAAATACATATCTGCATACTGTTGCATCTAGTTGGATTTTTATTAACATTGAATTATGATGCACGGAACCATGAGCTTAAAATTGAGTTTAGAATATTATATGATGTGAAATATGTATTATTATCTGACTCTAGACTTATTAAGGACAGTTTATTTCACACATTTTCAGTCATTGTTGCAAAATGGGACAATTTTATGGGGCTCAACTACAATCCTACATAAGGCACTTATAACGTAGAAGACAACAAGAAGAGTGATGTTGGAATAAAGACAAAAGACATCTTGTAGAGAGAAATTTAAGAAATTACACATATTAACTGTTCCAAGTTTGTATACCCTTGAAATGATTGTCATAAAAATCCTGACAAGTATCAAACTCATGTTTAAATTCATAACAAAGATATGAGACAATAAACCAACTTCATTTACAATCCATAAGGCAATGTGTAGTCCAAATGGGTGTCTGCTATTCCTCAGTAAGGATATTTAGTAAACTTTCTCCACACATGTTACAACTAAATGACAATACAATGGTCAACAAGAACACTCTAAAAAAAAATTATCATAAAAAATGCCTTTTATTCAATACATGAATTTATGTCAGGTAATCACTATGAAGAACAGTTCAAATTTTTAAGGAAGGAAATACGAACAATGGTAGAAAAGAGTTGATTTTATATTATGAACATACGCAAAATTTTACACAGAATAATGTGTAATAATTTGTAATACTCATACTGTAAACTGTACATAGCTGTTGGACTATGATAAGACTGTACTGTCCAATCAAATTTTTGTATTGTATTGTATTATACTGACCAATTTCATATTCAGTTTGACATAGTCTAAATAATGGATCTGTGAAATATGAATTATGTAAATGTAAATTCCCTGAATTATGTGAATTCATTATATGTACGTTACCATGCAGCCTATATATACATAAAGTTTTCAAAATTTATGTAACTCTCCTGATGAAGACGGAAGGATGGATCTTGAAGAAGAAAAAAAGCAAACATATCTGCATATTGGAAGTTTTAAAGAAGTTACATCACAAACCTCCCCTTTGGTTTTTTTAACCTTCAATTTATAACTGAACAGACAGTAGACCTTATTACATTACACACTGTAAAGCTCCATATGTGGCAAGGGCATATGTGAAATGTCATGGATGCATTACCCATCTAAACCTCTGCTTGTTTTATTACAAAATGTGATGACATGTAAGAATTAAATAGCAGCTGTTTCCTTCCACAGATGATGAGCTAGAGAAGCTTATCGAGGAAGTGGTCAAGGCCAGCAACAGGGGAGTCTCTGCTGCCAGGAATGCATCTGGAGAACCCAACTGGAGTTTTGGCCAGTCTCTCTTTTTCTCCAGCACTGTTGTCACAACTATAGGTAATAATTATGCCTTATCCATGGCAACAATTACAAAACTATAAATTACAGGCCAATGGTTACACTGAAAAAGCTTTCATGTCATTTCCTTTTATGTTGATGTACTGCAAATTTTGGAAATACATATAAATATACACCAAAATTGGATGAAATTTCTATTCTGGATCATTACTGTCTCTGATAATCTGAACAGGTATTTATCATCATAGATTTGCTACAGTAAGACACGTTTTAGCAGAGGATGAAACTTCTGCCCACATTCTTTGTGAGTGTGAAGCTTTGGCTTCACTCACATATGCATATCTGGGATCCTTCTTCTTGGAGCCAGAGGACATTAAGAGTATAAGTCTGGGGTGCCAACTGGAACTTTAGTAAAGCAATAGGGCTCCAATAAATCGATATGGGGCACAAACATCCCGTCCATTAAGGCCTAGGTGCATTGCGACTGTAAGGTCTTGAACCCAATCGCAAATCAATCAATCAATCAATCAAGACATTTCGAACATTTGTGGGATTTAACAACACATATGTATTTTATGCCCAGCATACATTTTAAGTGTCGAGCTTTTTTGCAACTACAGACAACAGACACACAACTGTCTACAGGGCGTACTGATTATACGATCAACAAAGATATCCCCAAACTCTTCTTGTAAATAACCAACTTGATGCACAATTTTTCATGCATGTTTATTTCTACTCTCTACACGTTTCAGGCAGCCATGTGCCCATCATCAGGAGAATTACTGTAAAAATATGACACCTGGTTTATGTCACTGTGTAGATGACCATCTGGTATGAGTGACATAAACCAGGTGTTGCATTGATACAGTAATTCTCCTGATGATGGGCATATGGCTGCCTGAAACATGTAGAGAATAGAAATAAACATACATGAAATATTGTGCGTCAATTTGGTTATTTACAAGGATCATACCATGATGCATGGTCAACGAAACATAAAATTCCTCAAACTCTCATTGACGTTATTTAATAAATACTGTAATTAATGACACAGCATATTGTGACGTGAAAGTTTTACTTACACAGTAATCATAATGTAAGAGATAATAAATTTTATGTACAAAGTCACTTGATTTTAAAAGCAGCTGTTCAGAAATGCAAAAAGTAAACGTAAGTAGACTTCTTGCATTCATAAAGCATATGTTACAGTAACATCATCAATTTAGTGCCACCAGTTCACACACATTCTTTTCTTTTCTAATAAAAGGAATCAGAAAGGTGTAAATTTCAGGAAGTGGTGGTTTGCTGACAGTGTGAAATTATGGTGGAAATAAACTGTGTTACAGCATAATGAAACCACACTCTTTGTGCTTTTATCTCTTATTTATAGTGTGTTACAAACTTCAAACTATTATATCAAGTACAAATGGTAGTTAAAAATTTTTTTCAAGCTGTTTTTATTACAGTTGTTCACAGTGTCCACCACTGTTGTCAAAACATGACATAAAATGCGAAACAACAGATTTTCAACGTGCATTATTCTGAAGCATACTGTATTATGTAGTGTGCAGCACAAAATTCAAACATGTTAGATTATAATGTAATGAGAAACTGAAAACAACATGGCATATGTTAATGGCCTTAAATGGCCATCTACATTTGAAGCAAAATAGTCACAAATTTAAGTTAACTCCAATTATTTTTTTTGTGCTTTTAGGTTATGGCCATGTGACACCACTCTCAAAAGGAGGGAAGATATTCTGTATGTTGTATGCCATGTTAGGAATTCCACTGACATTGGTACTGCTAACTGCACTAGTTGAGAGGCTCATGGTTCCCACAACAATGTTGCTCCAGTGTCTCAACTCTCGCCTTGGCCACCTGTACCAGCCATTCAATATCCGTCTACTACACTTATTCCTCGTAGGATCTCTGTTACTGTGCCTGTTCTTTCTGATACCAGCTGCCACCTTTGCAGTTCTTGAACCAGAGTGGGATTACCTTGATTCCCTGTATTACTGTTTCATCTCCCTGACAACAATTGGCCTGGGAGATTACATTCCTGGAGACTCTCCAAATCAACCTTACCGACCAGTTTACAAAGTTGCTATCACAGGTTAGTGTATGTTCAGGCGAAATATAATATCTACATGTAGATCTGTAATAAGATTTCAGTCATCAGAACCAGTTGTTCTGGACATTGGCTTTAAAATTATATTCGAGATTTCCATCTTCTGGGATGTAATGTTGTGTAGCCTGGAAGAAATACTGGTAGCAGGACATCACTTCCAGGAAGACAGTATTATTCAACTTCATGGTATGTTTCGCAATAAAATGAACTACTCAGAAGGCTACCTAACTTCAGCCATGTAGTCAAGATTATTTTAAGCATCCACCACATGCATAAAAAGTAAATAAAGTGAAAATATGAATTACATTATTTAATTAGCACACCAACTAATGCATGTACATAACATTTTTTACATTAAAACATTTAAAATCGCTCCAACATGTTTCGATCCTAAGATCATCTTCAGGGAGCTACACTGTTCCTTGCTAAAGTCACATTTTTTAAAAAAACACTCACTGATTAATTTCCTTATATTAACTTGGTGCTGTGGCAGCATGTCGTATTGTGTAAGTCGTACGGTGCTGAGAATGCGCCTGGCTATGGGTGTGCGTCGTGTGTTGTGCTGCGTGAGACTGTGACTTTAGCAAGGAACAGCGTAGCTCCCTGAAGATGATCTTAGGATCGAAACATGTTGGAGTGATTTTAAATGTTTTACGTTAAAAAATTTTATATATGTGCATTAGTTGGTGTGGTAATTATATGGTTCTACGAAATGCACGGTGCAACGAAAAGATGAATTACATTGTTTTCTCTGAATAAGTTTCTGAAATTATGTCAAGAAGCACACTTTTCTGAAGAAGGTTTTTGTTTACTCAGTATTTAGGCTGAAACTACACACCAAAAACATGTCAATATCTCTCAACCCAAAGATAGTTACACTTACAAACATGAATCTGAAAAACAGTAAACACAGTGAAGAAGCAATTTTTAGCACAACAGACTTTCATGTAGGTTTCTGATTTATACTTACGTGTTACTTTACGCTAAACAAGTTGTGACTGTTGTAGGGTACCTGTTGGTTGGCCTGACCTTTATGATGCTCATCCTCACTGTTTTCTACGACATTCCACAACTGAACTTTGGGTTGTTCTTCTTGATGCGTTCTGATGAGACTACAGGAGATCCAGAGAAGGTTCGACTGCAGACACCTGGTGCTGTGGGGCCTAAATACACTCAACAGCTAGATGATGGTGGTGTGGGACGAAGGGCAGTTGTGAGGGTCAAGTCACGACGAGACGACTCACCAAGTCCAGAGGATACTACCCCTGTCCACGCCAGACCATAAACCCTGCCACCATCTTTTCCCGTCCATTATCTGCATGTGATGATAAACTAGAAATATTAACAAGTCTGCTTTGCAAGGATAAACCCCACAAGCTGTGTCAGTCTCAAGTATCTCCCTTTTATTCATATAATGGTTTTAGATGTCCTTGTGGCCCATTTAAATACCACTATCTCAATTATTCTAGTCCTTATTCATCCTGAATTAGCATTTAATGTTCATGTAGTTAATAAGGCAATGAATATACAGTTTATGGCATTATACATTCTATACCAGAACTGTAGACTCCCAGCAGTTTAAATAGCTACTACCATGTACCTCCTGCATGTTAAGTCCCTTCACTCATCATTCATTCACCAAGATAACTACTTTTTTCTAGTTGCTATTAATGTTTGTGCCTCATCCAACTCTTCTTATATCATGTGTTTATTTAATTTGTATCTCATTGCCCATTTTCTCTTATGTACATATTTCATACTTCTATATCCATTACCCTTGTCATAATTTTCATACATGTCCTAAAGTTTTAACCTGTTATACAACTTAATGTTAAGACCCATATCCCTTAAAATTGGACCAATCACTCAGTAATATAAATTATATTTCCCACTTCCGAACTATTTGAAAAATAATCCACCCAACATGTTTGTTAACATTCCTATATCCAACAGCCAAACTCAACGCATGGAAATGCAAGGACTTGACTTACTCAGTGATAATTATGTAAGTGGAAAACAACGAAGCTCTGCATCTCGTTACCTCACTGGGGCCATCATCTGTGCAAATGCTAGTATATTCCAGGCATGTCCTATTCTTCACTGAACTGGGAGTACCCAATGTACACCTACCATATGTGTCATCAGTATGTCAAGAACCAGTATTAATCTACAGGTATGATGTCAGCTATGACTGCACTGTATTATGATATATGAATTTCCATTACCATTGTCATATTAAAATACCACAAACCCTTGCATACAGCAAGATGAACAGCAGGATTTATGCTAAGAAAGTTCAGTCCACTTTGCTGAAATGTTAAACATACACTGAATAAGCCACCAGTATTGAAATTTCTTCTGTATGTAAGCCACTCTGAACTGAAGTTGGAACCCAACAAAATTTTGCAAATTGCCAAGGCATATTACAATTGCGCAGAATTCCACGCAGCTGCAGTTTTTCAAGTGACATTCATAAAAGCACCATCTATTACTGCCCCATTTCTTTTTTTTATCTGTTCACATTGAAACATTACACAATGTGCATATTAGCTTCACCGTGTAGCAACTGGAGCAACAGTGAATGTATTTTCATGATATTTGCATATTTCATAGTTTAGTGACTGAAATGTAAAAACAGAACTATTTAACCATTACACATCTCTGCATTTTCTTTCCAGGTGATGTCATTATGATTTACAACTGCCTGAGGTCAGTCATCAATGATAATCATGCACCAGTTGTCACACTGATTCAGTGCACTCTGAGAACAGAGTAACGTGGATACAAATGATAAAAGAGTATATGAAGATTTTAATGTTTTGTAACGACAATCATGAATTCTGTACAGACGAGAGTTGTGCAATAATGGAATTTGCTGGTGACACCAAAATAGATTGCATACATTCAAGATATATATTTTGAAGATTTCAAATATATTTATCCTCCTGAAAATATATTTTATGCCCATAAATATTTTGCTGTAAATGACTATTAACTGTAACTACAATGCAGTGTCAGTAATCACTATGTGTTGTGAAAATGTTTTAAAGCTGATGTCAACAAAGTATGTACGTACGTGTTTATGTATACTTGTGTGTTCTGTAAGCATAAACACTTAAAATTACATGGTACCATTCCCCCCAACAAATAAATTCATGTAATATTATTTCTAACACACATATAATTCAGTTACAATATGCACAGGCATAAGAGAATGTATACTTCTGTCAAGAGTGTTGTACTGCTGCAGTATAACCAACATGCATCTAATTTTATAAAGACTGTATATGACTCTTTTATACATCTTATATATATATATATATTTTATGCCAGACACAGTGATAAAATAGAAATTTTTACCTGTATTTTATACCAAATTATTTACTTCACTCTATAGACTTAAATTAGATTAATCAACAGGGGCAAGTAACCTTATATCATGCAATAAAATGAGGTGTACTTCATATTATTGCCTGTAAAAGAAACAAAAAAATTCACTCTGGTAGCAGAACCCAAAGGTTCCACTCCACAGACACTTTAGAGCATACTATTCCACACAACTGTATGCCAGTATGCACTGCTTCACACCTCCACACCTGTTTTCTCTAAGATACAGAGTAAAGTTTTCCTCATACTGCATTGATCTTTCAAGTGAATATTTTCCATGATGTCTCCTCACCAAATCTCTCAGTCTTAAACACTGAGCTTCGTATGAGATAAGCATAGTAAGTTGCACCTGTGCGTAGCAACATGTCAGGAAAACACATACAAGGCTTGGAGGTAAAACTCTATGCATTCTCAGCAATAGTGAGGGTGAGTATTCAACTTAATTCAGTCCACTTCACCTCGTAAGAAAGACCCCATTATCCACTGGATAAGAGATATGGTGAACTGCATGCTATTCTGGACAGGGTGCAAACAGCAAAACTTCCAATGCCTGCGACAGGAACTGAATCCCAGCCAGCCAGTGCACAATTTTATACATACACACACACACACACACATGACCAATATCATCTAAAACGTTGTCCCATGATGTGGATAAGTAATATGATAGTTTCATTACGTTATCATGCATCCCTCATTCACAAACATGGCTTAAAAGTACAATACTAGGCATGAAATTAGTAAGAATTTTCAGCATCAAATATTACACAAAGTATCCTGATCCATGTGCTTATGGACAGACATATGCAGAACAGCAAGGGTTTCACAGATGCTAGCTCAACTCACCAGTCAGACAAATATATTCACCTCAGGTGTTTCTCCACAAAGAATCCACGCTTATCCACACCCTTCTAATTGCTCCACACCAACCTATTTATCATTTCATAATCTAAAAGACACATGAAACATGCCTACACTCTAGATTACTGTCTACTGGAATGTGACCCAGTGTAGGTATGTACTCACTGTTAGAACCAGTGCCTCCACCATTAGGACAAATGAATAAACCCCAGAAGACAAGAATCTTGATAGTCAGTACCATGAGAACCTGACCAATACAAACCTTTGCCCTTATATTATACACTATATATAAAATATACAATTTACTGTTCAACACCTGTGGATCAGTACAGAAAAAAGAACAGACGAGGATACCAACAAACAATGCAAAGGCATTCCCATTCATCCATCTCAATTTTTCACTCACATTTAACAAGCAGACAAGTAGCTTCAATGACCCACTAGCAGAGTGAACATAAAACACTATTACAGTTAAGACTCATGATTACAAATATATTCTTTATAATTAAGACGCTCACTGAAACAGCAATTTTTATATAGTTCATATTAAAAATGTCTTCTTATCAGAAGCTAAAAGGTATGCTATCCTACTATACGTATTTTAACAAAGTCACGTTCCAGTATGGTTTCAAAGTGTAAAACTGTATTTTATATTTTATATCAAGAGAAAGGTTAAAAATGGTATCATGTATATTCCCTGCAAATAGAGTATATGAAAAATTACCGATCACTCTAGAGTGAATATCATCTATCTTCAAATGATACATCCTAACTCAATGTTTATACCAAGCATTTGTCAAAATGTCAGCTTGTAACAACATAGTCTGCAAATTACAAATAAACATTACACCAACTGTGTCAAGGGTGTGCTAGAGCTAGTTCACACTGGTTGACTGAGCCAGTATCTAAGGGTTTCTAATCAGATTAAAAATTGTCCTGGTTCCAATTAAGCCTGGTCTGTTTTGACACCATACAGTTTTATCCACACGTTAACACTTTTTTCGAATCTAAAAAGTGGGCTGATTTACAAAACTGGCAGTTGACAATGAGACATGCAACCAGTAGCTGAAACTTCAGCAGGACACCCCTGAATTGTGTGACGTATGTTTTATGTCAAACTTTGTTTCAATTTCACCTATTAAGTTCCTATTATAGGATGCTCCTCAAGTAACAGATTTTCAAAAAATTATACTGTTATGAAACCAAAACATTCATCATCACCATAAATTCCCCCATCTAACCTTACCCTCAGCCAGTTCAATTTAACTTCTTACAGTAACACAAAATATTTTAAAATTTCAACAGAAAATTTCTAAAATCCAAGTTTGTCAAACATACCTAACTTTAATGACAAGAAGAAGTTGGGCAGCTACACGTGAGAATTGTCATCTTCTGTGGCATAATGTTTTGTCCAATCCAAGAACACTGAATCCCCAACTACACCACTGTGAAAACCTCTGAAATCACACAGCTGCATCTGTATCAAGAAATTACATTTCCTTGCAAAATAATATACACTACATAGGGCTGGTATCTAAATCAACTCTCTGCGGCCAGGGAGCACAGCCTAATGCCTACTCAAAAATATGTTCTCCTGGTACTAACATCATTCAATCTATCTGACAAAACAGCACTAACTAGCCTGTATATAAGCACATCCATTCCACCTACCAAAAAATTTGTTAGCAAATACTATGATATGCTGTTAGGGTTGTTCACATCTCAGAAGTTTTGACCACGGATTAATACTTCTTACGGGATGGAAACTCCATGGAAATGTATTACAATTCTATAAGTGGTGTGGTCAATTTTATTTGTAACTGGTGTGGTTCAGTCGCTGGAGGTAAAGAATGCTGCTAGTGTAACTAATGGAACTATGTAGCTTGACATCAGTAAAGTGGCACTCTCCCATACAGTACCCTCTCCTCCACTCCCTGTTCTTGCATACAATAAAAAAAATACCAAACTTAAAAATTACTACACACAAACTAAATTCACATATTAGGTAATATATCTTATTATTTTGCATTATATTTTCTCCAACATATTTCTGTTGAGATCAAAATATTATGTAAAATAATGTGTATTTACTGCCTAATACATTTACTTAGTTGGTTGTAATAAATATGATACTGACACAACGCATGGTGAGTGCATAATATTAAGAATGCATATTATAGTCTTCTGGTTTATTAGACCATGTAATTTGACTGGTGGGTACCATGGTTTCAGTCAGGATATGCTGCTTCTATCTCTTGATGGCCTGTAAAGACAGACTCAGAATGATTCTCCAAAACATTCATAACCATGTTCCAGACTATACAGGACCTAACCTAGACTGCATTATGAATCCTCACCACTTTGAGCACTTCAAATACTGTATCAAAGGATATTAAGAACAATTAAAGTGTGGATGGAAATGTCACATTGGGAAAATCTAATTACAGAAGAGTAGTATGCTTCTTTTACAGGTACAGCATTGAATACAATGCACTTTTTCCACCAGTTGTGTACACAGTGCTTCATATTCTGCCTCTCAAACAAACTGAGGAAACATGACCTGAAATACTTCCTGGTTATCAACATAAGCAGTTTAGATATTCATTTTAGGGTCAAAACACAAAGGATGAACTTCAAATTTACTAAAACACACAAAACAATGATGACACAAAGGTTAATACAATATACAAGTTATATCTGAAGTCATAGAGGTCCCAGATGACAGTATGAACAGACAACAACCACATGGTCATTTCTTCACCACTTGGAACAGCATTTTATTGCTGCTGCCTGTCAACAAGTACATTATTTTACATGGTAATTCACCTACTATTGTTCACACATCAGCCTGTGCTATGAGCAACACAGATCATTAACATGAAAACACTTCATATAATGTAAAGCTACCTGCATGTTTCATAAAGCACTACACAATGATGGTGTCGAGACGTGTTGAGGTACTGCATACACAACTCCATATGGTGTTAACCCTGGCATTAGATGGAGGTAAGTGGTTTGCTTCCTGACCAAGCTGCTTTACCCTGAGTACGGACTGAATGGGCAGCAGGTCTGAGCTCACCTTGGAGGTTGTCTGGATCCTTTGAAGACAAGAGAAAACTCTTCCCTGCCACATACTTATGAGTGATTCCATGATCATCCAGCCACAAAACTGCCTTCTTGTAAAGCGAGCATTTGTGCAACAAGTACCAAAGCTTCCCACATTACACAGAGAATGAATTCTGACTTTTCAGGCACCCTCAGCCAGATTAATCCCATCAGCAACATCACACCTTATGCAAAGTGATGTTAATATTTTCCCTGTATCTCTAGATCCCCAACTAGTATCTTCCATTGAGCCGTGAACAATAATCTGTGTACTACTTTCTGTTCCCTGCAGTTCTCTCTCCTACAACGCATAACATTTCTGAAAACCCCCATGCAATCTATATGTCCTCTCAATCCCTCCCTTCCTAATTTTGTAACCTTCACACAATTTGCAGAACACGGCACTTTATTACACAATGCAGTGCATTATCAACTGTAATAACACAATGCACGTTTCAGTGTCCATTACTTTTAAATTACAGAAATTATACTTCCACTTACGTCTTCCAGGACGGTGGTGAGGTAAATATTCCTTTCTCTGGAAAACGGCTCACGTCGACTGCAAATAGTTTTTTATATTTGTTAACGCTAGTGTTCTTTCTTCTTCTGGTGGCTTTACCTACAGAAAAACAAGAGAACACAATTAAGTACACTGAAGTAGATACACAAAAATTGTGCCAAGACGATAACAGGCACGCTTGACAAACACCCAGCACAGCAAAGACACTTACCTTTCAATTATTTTCATAATTTTTGACATTTTAGGCACTTTTTATCGCAATCTGGCAATATTCGTCACTTTTCGCCATTCTGGTCACTAACTTAAGTACTCCTTACATACTCCATACAGCAGAGTCCTTATTGAGAAACTAACCGGCTTGCAGCTAGTCAACAAATTCCCCGCATTTTATGGAACCCGACAGTTCATTACCCCTAGTCACAAGTGCCCGCCATCGCAGACCACCACGATGTAGCAGAAAACTTCACTCCACTGAATGTATATGCAGCCAGTGCTCATATAATCCGTGGCTGGTAAGGATTGTCAGCGCTGTTCCCTGCCAACTGTAGTGAGTTTGCAGCAATTCGCACAAGAATTGGGGCAGAGAGGATTAATAATCTATGATTTGTATAGAGTTCTCGCTGGGCACAAAATTAATCGAACTAAGTTGTCAACCCTGTCCCGCCACATTTGTGGAATGAGAAAGGAATTGTGCGTGATACCGTGATTTAAGTTCTTTTTCCTGATCTTGAGTGGTTTGGAAATTGTTTTAATAACATGAAGATTTTCGGGAGTATTGAAGTATGCAACCGCTTGCTTCCTGCCTGGAATGTATCAGGAAAAAGGCGTAGTCAATCTATTTTGGCTATCGGAAAGCAACCTGGCACAGAGGGAGAATTATTTGTATTCCACCAGTCAGCTCAAAATAAATTGGGGACTAAGTACAAGGTAATAACGGTAGGCTTAAATAGGAGGGGATTAATGTAAAAGAAATTAGATCGCATTATGCCATTGCATATGGTGTTTAATGTTTTTCATATTTTTAGGTGAAGAAAAATATTGAACAAATATTCACTCGTTTTGTAGACACAGGAAAGGCAACTGTTAGATTCAGGAACCCACCTCATGATATCTGTATTATATGTGACCCATTACAATTGAAACTTTTCCTGCGAATTCTGAAACTTGCTTCGGAGGAGAAAGTGCCTACAAAATTGTTGATGCTGTCCAATATCACTCCCGCATCTGGTTTGCCACCTGCTCCAAAAACAAAATATATTGTGTTGTCAAAAGCAGCATACCAAACTCTGGAGGGATTTCCTAGAACTCTGCAAACATTGAAGGTAAAGTGTAACTGTATTTCACTCATTAAATAGTATAATATCATTTAAATGGTAATTTTGCCATATGTAATGTAATTCAAAATTTACAGTGCACAGCTTGGAAACCGTTATTATTTGACCATGATTGGGAGGAGGTTAATGAGTTAAGAGTCATGGGGCAGGTTTTTGACCTTTCATTATGTCATTGAATCTGGGTTGTTATTAAAACTCTTGCATCTTGTCTGGAATTAATAAATGAAACATTAGTTTCTTGTTGTGCCTGACATGTATGTTGAAGGATTACTGTACTCTTGTGCACTTCACAAGGGGTAGGTAGCGTTTCACCTCACTTCCTCGTCAATGACAGGCATTATGATCTTTTTCATCTGTTTGTACTTAACCACCCATTGATATCCATTGCTTTTGTCAGAAACTTCACCAAATGTTTTTGAGTATCACTTCTGCTTTGTATTTTTGAGGTCCAATTTAATTTTGGCCCAGAGACTCCATATCCCATCTGAGGTTTTTCATTATTTATCTTCAGTTCTTTCAGACATATTGTGGTAGTACCACATATTAGGCCTTGCCCATGCCCTTCCACCTCTTATCTGATTCAATTGTCATGCTACCTTTTGAGTGTTATGTACTCTGTGTTACTTTACATCTTTTCTCATGTTGTAATCACTGCAGACAAAAAGGGAGGGACTATGCTCATTGTTACAGAAATGAATATATACCACTGCCAGAAGGAAATACATATCACGAGGGATAAGGTACCGTTCCACAGAAAATTTTATAACTATTAAGGCTTATGTGCTCATTAACTTCTATATTATTCAGCACTGAATGTTTAGGTGGTGGACAATTTTTTGTAATTTTTGTTAATTTGCTTTTCTTTCTGTTCTAGATAAACCATGCAGAACAGGACAGGTTTGATAACAGGATTATACGTTTGCATAATCTGAAAGTGCTAGATCTCAGCCACAACAACCTGACATTCTTGCCACAAGAGCTGGGAATGCTTCCTTCTCTCAAATGTTTGTACCTTTCTCACAATAAATTTGGTGAAATCCCAGCCCAGGATGGAAGATGGGACTGGATTGGTGACATTAGATTGGCTAGAACTTTGGAGGTTTTGGATCTCAGCCACAATGAGGTAGAGGTTGGAGTTGTCTCATCTTTGGCTTACTGTTTTGTTTTGTTAACTGTGCTTAGTGTCCCCAAGTATTTTGTTGTCCAACCGACATTATTCTCCTGTCTTTTGGTAGATTGGTAACCTTATTCTGAATAAACCTACATGGAAAAGAGAAATATCAACTGGTAATAACTTCATGGAATCCTGTTACCAGGACAGCTGCCTTCAAATTTTAATCTTCATACAAGTGAATCTGATGTGTATTGGACCATGTATCTTTGATAACTGAAGAATAAAAAAACCAACTAGATGCCACTTATTATTTTATGCTTCTTATAGGCTCAACATGTTTTGGGCATTACTGTGCCCATCATCAGGAGCTCCAGCCTAACCTCCAACATACAGCAAACCAAGAACAAAACAACCAATGTGGTAATCAACATCAGAATCACGAGCTCCTGATGATGGGCATAGTAATGCCCGAAACATGTTAAGCCTATAATGTGGCTTCTAGTTGGTTTTTTATTCTTCGTACAAGTATTCACCTACTGAGCTATGTATTTTATTTTTCCAGTTATGTCTCCTACCAAATAAAATCTCAAAGTTGCAGAAGCTCAACAATCTGATAATTGAGAGCAATCAACTAAGCCAGTTGCCTCCAGGTCTGGGCATCCTTTCAAATCTCAGGTATATATAGCAGACAAGCTGTTGTTAACACAAGATTGAATCTTCAGGTTCCATAAAGACACAGATTTCTTGATTCACTGACTGGTAGCATTTTAAGAAGGGAGCTTGCCATAGTCTGTGTTGAAGTGTAACATATTGAAGACACCGCTGTATTGTTGATGATGTGCAACTTTACCGCAGCAGGCAGCTCCAGTCATACAAATAGAAGAGACACACAGTTCTCATAGCAGCAGATGTTAAGACTGTAGTGCTGTCTGTGTATTCAAGCAACCCTGAAATATGAGGTATTCTTTGAAATAGTACTGTCCACCAGACTGCATGCCATCAATTCCTGGAAGACTAAAATGTAAAGTCATACAAAGTTCCACATTAATACATAGGTCCTTGGTGGCTGGATATAATAAACTGCGCTACCTGCCTGGCAGCATCAGGAGGTTACACTTGAACAACCTTGACTTGGCATCCAATTTGTTCGAGACTGTGCAAGGTACAAAACATGTCATGTGCGAGGGAGTTCCAAGTCTTGTGGAGTGTGCTGCAAGAAAGGTTATTGAAAACAGGTCAGTATGACTTACATTAGAGGGTGTCAGTTGGTGTTTCAGGAGATAATGTATGTTTGAATGCCACTTGTAGTACTTTTAGATCAAATAGGTTGGTGTATTGATAACAATGAACTTCAGTTTGTAGATGCCTAATTTGAATCTTGACTGTGCCATTGATTATTCTGAGTCTCTGCATTGTGTTCTTAGTTCCTCCAGGCAAATGCATGGATAGTCCCTCACTGGGCCTCTTCTTCCTTCTTTCCAAATGATTTCTAATTCATCACTCACCAAAACAGGGGGTGCTGATAAGTTCTTAGCCCGACCAGGAAGGAAAATAAGCTAATGTTTCCGTCAGAATGGCTTGATTTCCTTCGGCACCTTGCCTTGCAGGAAAAAAAAAACTTGATTGACAGCTTGTGTCTCGGTGTTGTTGAAATCATGCGCATCCCTAACATGCTTCTGAGTTTGTTTCCTTCCTGGTCGGGCTAAGGACTTATCAGCACCCCGGTACTACCATTGATACTGACATACTGATGCATCATACAATGAAACCACCACTATATGTTAATATATGAATTGTCAGATTATTAGTTGCATGTTTTGTGTGGTCACCAAATTACACCTGTATTCTATTTTCATAAAAATGTCCCCTACACAAATCACAGTTCCAGCAGCAAGTGCTGACCTATTGAACAGCATGTTGCACGATGGCAGGCTCATCAGGACCAAGCATTCTGTGAAGAAGAATATTTAAAATGTTCCTAATAAACTATCAAAATTTCAAGAACCTGACAGAATGGCCCTATGAGTTCCCCTTCCTAGTTCACACAGTTGCCCATGTGTTTCACTGGAAGAAATCCATCCCTGTGGAGCACATGAAATGAGGGCTGCAGCTTTCGCACATGTAAAATTAAGCCTGAAAGAATATTGTTTATTTACTTAGTTCTTCTGTAAATTTGATGTCACAGAAGTAGAACATCATATTGTGAAGTATATTTGCTTTTTGTTTACAATGAATGCTGTATATTAGCAGACTTTATACTCTCGTAAGATTACTTTCTTCAGTGAGGAAATTCAAATGTTTGATCTCTGGATTCTGTTAATTATAGTAAACATGTGTGCATGTAAGCCTGCTACAATGAAAGTGAATCTTACTAACCAAGTGGAAAGTTACTTGATGATGGTGCAGTGTTTTAAGGCTTGGATTTTGTCCACCATCCCAGTTATATGCACGATTGTTTCTGCCTCGGAATATGAACATGGCTGCACCTAGGGCTGGAAAAGATGATGTCAAGGGACATGGTGTATAATTTTGTATTTTTTTATGTTTCAGGTTATTCTACTCTCCAGAAATTATTCCCAGAAGTATTGTATTCTATCTAGATAACGCTCATTACTGTGTCTGTGGGTCAGCTTGTTTTGAAATGTCCATGAGAAGATTTGACTTAGTGCAACTAAAACGTATTGCTAACACATTAATCTTCTCTGAGTATGTTGGCACCACTGTGCAGGCTGAAACATTTTACTGTTCAAGAAAATGCGTTAAACTTGTAACGAAAGCTTTCGAATTCTGAATTCTATTTCAGTAGACAACACTACTCAATAATTCTTATAATAAAAGCCAATGAGATGCAGTTTCTCAGATTTATTTGATAAAGTACTCTACATGTTTCAGACAGGTCCGCTGTCCATCATCAGGAGTACCTCAACACTGTACACGCGCAATAGGTATTTGTCATGCTAGTTCCGTTGGCTGTCTGCTAGCATGGTCCTGACCACACTAGCAGACAGCCAACAGAACTAGCATGACATATAACTATTGCGTGTATACAGTGTTGAGATACTCCTGATGATGGACAGCAAACCTGTCCGAAATGTGTAGAGTACTTTATTATAAGAATGTATCAGGATGCATGGTCCTCTGAATGTCAAACTACTCGGTGAGTTGACATACATATTGATTCCCGCAAATGAGTATGTATTGAATGTTTGAAGTTGTAATGTATTTGTTCTCTTGTATAAATGCTTAAGATATCTCATTCAGGGACTAATAAATGTAACAGGAAAGTGGTTTTATGTTATAATATTCTTTACAGTTTTTAATGGTCTAGTTGTACTACATGCTAATGTGACCTAAGGCCTCCCAGTCATTACATTTCTCAGTCATTTATCTATCTTGATTTTCAATACTATAGTTGTGATCATACCCCAAATCCTCCCACAGCTTTGAGCATTCCAATTGATTCCTCACCACACCATATGACTAACATGCACACAAGACTTCAATCTTTAGCAACAATGCTGTGACACCCACACACACAAAGATATTTAAATGTGTTCCTATTGCTCAAAACACATGGATGCAAAATTGGAAGACCTATGCTTAGGTGGGAAGGTGATATTAAAATGGATCTTCAAAGGAGTGAAGGGATTAGATTCGTAAGGCTCAAAACACCAGATTCTTGTCAACATTGGAACGCATCCTTCAGGTTCAGTAAAATACACAGTATCTGATTAGCTGAGCAGTTGTTAGCTTCTACAGGGCTCTACTGGATGGAGATCCTCCTCATTTATCTACACAGACCAATGAATTCATTTGTGACACAAGTAATGCGGATATGGGAACTAAGTCTGGTGTCAAGTTACTTTCCCTTGAAGATGTTGACTGCTAATATCTCTGAAACATTACAAAATCGGTCCCTCTTTTCGCAAAACATGGTGCAAGTACCAAATAAACAAAAAATGGACCATTACTTGCATGGTTTGGTAGATGCTTCAGAAGAACATGATGCTCCTATATTCATGGCAGGAGGTTGTGGTTTCTTCGAAAACGTTCCTACCTTCTACCCAACTACACGGCATCATATCCCAGTAGGCAGGAATCTTCATAGTGGCTATATGTGCGAACCTCAAACCTCACAACCACTCTTCTCACACGTGCATGCACACATACAATATCAGCGTCTTCATCTTTCGACTCCAGTTAGTTCATTACAGTCCCTACTCAACCTAAGCTATTTTATATTTATTGTCATATATCACAAATTAAGAAATCACAGAAGTTCTTTGTAACATTTATTGAATGATGGAAGAGGGGAAGGAAGAAAAACATATAGTTTTACAGATCTTGTAATTAATATAAGATACCTATCATTCACAGTTTTGCTAAAATCTAGGAGCAGCGTTTGATTACTATTTGGGTTGTATTTGCAGCACTGCAATTTCCAAGCATTTATATACTTGATGCCTTTGCTCATCAATGTCCAAGATTTTTTGCAAACCTGATATGCTAAATATTTTACATTAGAGATGCCAATTACTCTCCATAGTTTCTATTATTTTTACATTACATTTAATGTTACATACCTCAGGATTTTTAACTCAAATGAATAACTTATGAGGAATAACACAGTTTAAGGGTAAAAATACACACTGTTTATTCAGTTTAGCCAATTATATCTACCAGCACTTTACAATGGGGGCTGGGGGTGACTGAGGGAAAGAGGTATAAATGTACTTTCAACATACACCACCACTGACCAAATGTACACAACAGTTCATTCTACAGGATCCTGTTTACTGACCAAGTTAGAACACAGTATTTGTGACAGCAGGTAGAAATACTACTTCAGAGGTTGGCATCTCTGATGCCCATAGAATGGGGAAAGGGACATTACATCAGGGGTGGAAAAATATTCCAATACATTTTCAGGGCATTGTTACGTTTTAATTTCTTCCCCACAACTAACTAGTTTCTTTGGTTGCCTGTTCCCAGTAGGAGAGCAGGAACTGTTAAGTTCATATGCCTACAGCCTTAGCAGTCAAGTATAAGAACGTCTATTTCACCCCTAAAGAACAGACTCAGTATGAAGTGTAGTTCCTAGTGTATGCAGCTGGAAACACCCTTCCTCTACAGATATTTGTTAACTCCAGGTACCCTCAACGTGTTGTGAACAGGCACAATAAATGGTGTGATCGTATGAACAACTTCTGAACTCAGAATTACTAACATTCTAGACGCTGTCCTGTTGTGTTCAAAAAATAAAACATTTAAGGGACAAAACCTTGCAGAGGAAACTTCTGAACTTCAGAATATCAGACCAAATGCAAGAAACTCAATATCAGTCAACCATATGATTTTTCAACACATACAGCTGGTATCTCACTGTGGAGGATTGGGTTCAACCCCAGGACAGTCCAAGTGGGATATGTAGTTGACAAAGTTGCACTGGTACAGGTCTTCCCTCCAAGTACTTTGGTATTCTTGTCAGTACAATTCCAACATGTGCTACACTAATTCATTCACTCATCCATCACTGGTGGCCTTATCTACTGCTGAAGTTAAAGAAAGAGTATAACTATACCTCTACTCCCCTTCTGTGCCTTCATGGCATGTTACAGGATGACCTTTACTTTTACCTTATCACTGATGCTATATGTGTTAAAGAACACGCTTATTAAAAAAAAAAAAATTCTCAGCATATGTGATCATTCCCACTGGTCCTTGTACTTGGTGCCTACAACCTCATCAGGGTTTTCAATATCCTGAACAACAGTTTAGATAAATATAAAATGTTTCATACATTGCAATAAAACTGCTGTAGTGTAAGGGGGGGGGGGCACATGACCTTGGAGAAATGTGCATTTATCATACTGTGCACTGTTCCAAACAATTTTTCACAGCTGTAAATGGTAAATTCAACACAAACCCCATTTCTACCAACTCAGTAATCTTTTGGACAGACAGAATTTTTCCACCCCTGCAACACACCATGATTTACATGTATTCTGAACTCCTTGAAATATTAAATAGAAAAATAAATACACCACGGTCCACTGAAACATGAGATCCAAGACTAACTGGAATCTCATCTTGCATACAGGGCCGTTATACTTTTGTTATGTGGTTTATTTAAGAAACATGGCACATTCTACAATGTCTGTGTAAATTCAGATCTAACTAGGATACAATCTAAAAAGTGTACGCAAAGAATGAGGGAGGTGTACTTGGCAACTCTCTGCCGAGTGTGCTAGATGCTCTGTTCGCCTGTTCTGGAGCACAGTCTGCATTTACCAATGCAGTCCGATAAACTAAGACTTCGTGAAATGTGCTAGTTTCAAATGCACAGCAATAACGTTTTCTAAAATGTTTTCCTTAAACATCGTTCCTTTGTAAGAATTGCAATAAAATATATCAACTCCCAAACGTATATATGGAAAAAGAAATGTAGACAAAAATCTCTAAATGCCACCTCCAAAGATTTTTTTTCTCCCAATGTTCCAGCTAGTGTCTTAAATTAATATAAAAGGATAACCTCATAATGTAATGTGTACTATTCACAAAAACAGAAAATAACTGTAATCTACAAACGCCTGCAAACTTGACAATACTCTTGGTTTATGGTATTGTGCATCGACATCCTTATTTTAATGATACTAATCTCACCCACCAATCTCTCATTAAAAGTGTGAAAGAAAGATGGATACAAAGCTAGCTAGTTAGGAGTAGTAGATACAATATGAGAGCTATGCAATTAAACCAAACAATAAGATTACTCTTAAAACACACTTCCAAGTAAAATGCAATCATGGCCTCAATTTGTATCATTTAAATGTAAGAATACAATTTGTAACGAAATTAAGTCATATTACTGCATCAATATTCCCACTGAACCTATCAAAAATGTTAAGATGCTACCATTATTTGTAAGGTTGTTCCATCTCACACATCAACACAACAAACATACGTAACTGTGTGGCAAGGACAACTCTGTAACGTACGGCACTATTTGAACATCATATGATAAAATACATCCACTGTATACATCATCAGCTCTGCCAGCCACAGCAGAGGACCAAGGACATCAATAATTAATTACTGTACGAAAGTTTAGTGGGGGGAGGATTTTTTGTCAGAGGCATAACCAAATGACTGCTCAGAAGTATGTTTCCAATGTGTATCTACTATGGGTACTTACATTTTCACTACGATACCTCATTTTTTTCATCCAAATGATCCACAATACAACATTCGTTAGCCATCTATAACGGGTTCAGCACAGGTTATTCAGAATAAAAAAGGGTGTGCTTAAAGTTCTCCAGGTTCCATCATACACTTTAATATAAAATTCCTGCTTGTTGGTGTAGCAAACAGGTACAAACAGTAGCAGACAAGTAAAAACTGTTCCCTTAGTACTGTGAAGGCAGAGAGGATATGCTGCTTTCTGCCATAATCACACCTCTGCAAAAAACAACTGTTTAAGTGTTTACCTAACTTGCACGCCTCATCAGTTTAAGCTTTCTTTCCCGACTTCTTCCGCCCCTTGGCAGGGTTTGCTCCCCTGTGTTCACGTTCCTTGGTCCTTGTCACAGGTGAGCTCTTGGGCTGTGAAGTCACTTTTGCACCTGTGTAACAGAAAGACCATCTTCAAACAAAACTAAACTACTAAAACCAATTGAAATACAGGCTTCAAGCAAAGCCACAAGTCATTGTGAGAGAAAAGGCTGACATAGTGAAGCTTCAGCGTTCTTGAATGGTATTAGGGAAATAAACATACTTTATCCACCACAAACTTTCAGCAGTACCTAATTCCAAAGGCAAGTGGTGAAATGTAAAAAAACGGAAAGCAGTACATACTAACGAGGTGTGAAAAGTGCTTACTTCTTGTCTTGGTAGATCTTGTTGGAATACTGCTTTCTGCTACAGGCTCAGGTTTCTTTGTGGGCTTCACCACAACCTTGGGTTTCTTTTCAGGAGCTTTCGATGCAGTCTGCCTCACTGCAGCATGTTTAGCCACAGTCTGCTTCACAGCAGCATTCTTCACTGCCGCTGCTGCAGCTACTGACTCACTCCTCCTCTTTGATGCCAGCCCTCTGTCACGCCCACGTTCAGATGTACGTTCTGCCCTCTTTTCAACAGGCTTTTCTTTTGTCTTTACTTTCTCCTTCACAGAAACCTTGGGTTTCTCCAATCTTTTGTTCGTTTTTGGTTTCTTCTTTTTTACCTCTTCCTCTGATTCATCATCACCAGTTAATCCCTCATAACCATCTTCTGCACCCGATGTATTCTCCTTCCTCTTGGAGGCCCGCTTTAAACTTTTCCTCTTCTTCAGTTGAGACTCATCTCGGAAGAGTGACAAATCCACTAGAAGATGTGAAAGATATGATAATGGAAATAACATTTACCACAAAAAACATGGTTGTTAATTCAAACAACTATTTTCCTTAACACAACTCCTCCAAACTGCACAACAAAAGTAATAGCATTTCAAAAAGAAAATGTATTGACTGCACGAGCTGTAGGTACTAGCTGTACATTATTTAAAAGAAACGTAAAGTAAATATGATGTGATAAAGCAAAGCCACAAGATATATTACTGAACAGAATGATAACATCGGATAATTCCTCCACACCAACTACAGTACTGACGAGATGTTGGCATTCATTGCGCAGTTAAACCACTACCAAAGTGTCTGGTACCATCCTCCACTGTGTGTACATTCCAGAGACAGGCATAACAGACAACTTATTTCCAAAATTATTTTTTCTTGTGAACAGCTACTGAAGCTTCCACTGATGGAAAAGAATGGATTAAGCTGAAGTATTTTTCATTTGAATTTCATTACTGCTACCACAAACTAGCATGAAATCTTTTTAATATTATTGAGATCATCCCATTGTGTTTACAGAATACTCAGCAACAAAACTCTAGTTTTCCATCCAACAAAACAATGCATCTTTATTCAAGAACAGCTGCATGTTTTGGTCTGAACAGACCATCATCCGGCATTCAATACGTTTTACAAAACAAGGTAAACATGTACTATGTACAGATTCACCATGCATAGTTTTTTTCTAACATGTGGGATCCCACAAGATTACAATTTTGGTCACTGAGTAGCCGAGTTGTGAAAATTTTCTGTGTAACATGGCATATTATTATGACCTACAGGACAGTTTTACAACTGTTAGCAACTAAATGACTACAATCGTAAACCTGTGGGATCCACAAAGTAAAAAACTATATATGGGGAATCCATATATTATATTTTTACCTTGTTTTATAAGACATATTGATAGCCTGATGATGGCCTGTTACAACCAAAACATGCAGCTGTTCTTGAATAAAAGCACATGGTTGTGTTGGGCAGAATATTAAAGGTCCGCTGCTGAATGAACTTTTATCATTGCTTGTGTACACACTCCTCATTCAGTAAACTCCGCCTATCCAGATTAACCCTTTAAATGCCAAGTTAAATCCCATCTACCATCTGCTGGCATTATTAGCTCACCATATTCTCCACATCAGCAGGATAAGGGTTAATCGGGATAGCGAGCCATCCAGATATGCACAAAATCTGGAAAAATGGGTTTTTATTTGAAAATAGCTACATTGGCAGTTTGAGGTTCAGCTGTTATTATTTACAGTAGGTACGTGTGTCTAAACCTTTCGACCACTCCTGATCTGAAGTTCTAGAAGATATAACACTGTACTATACATGATCTGATAACCACTAATTTCAAGGCAAGTTAGTTTTTAAGAATTCTTGACAAATTTACCCCAAGGGCCAAGCCGATTTGGATAAGTGGAGTTCAACTGTACTATACTTACATCCATCTGGATGCTCTTCTGTGACAGGGGCACTCTCTGAAACACCCTTCTCCACATCAAGTGCCCGCTTCAAAATACTCTGTGTTCTTTCTCTTTCTTCTTCTGGAAGCTGGAACCTATTTTTATCTAACTTCTTCAACTCCAAATTTGTAAGGATACAATCAAAGTCTGAAAAACATAGGAAATGAGAATGTATCATCTTCAGCAATGAAAGTGGTAATACTAAAATACAGTACAGTATGACAAATGGATCCAGCATCCAAACTATGAGTCCGGAGCATTTCATTTGTTTCACACCTTGGCGAATCTCTATATTAGGGATATTATTGTAATTTTTGCATCAGCCAAGTTGCCAGAGTGCTCACATTAGATGGTTCCATTGCAGATGTTTAGCACCTCATTCTCCGGTATTATGATAACAATAAACTGTGAAATTATCACACACAAAATTCAATTGTTATGCTTTCTCATGGAATACTGACAGCAATGACACAGGAAGTTAGCTTGCAGAAGTCATGGTGAACCTGTATTGAAATTCATAAATGTGGATTTGAAACATATACTGATCAGAACTGGAATGATTACATTCATCATAACGCCATTTAACTAAGTTTTAATTAATATATACATATTTTGAAAGCATTTGAACCTGTGGCATCATAGAAATCTGGAATATAGACATCTGTAGATTTGTTGTCTTTCTTCTCTTGAGACAACCATCGTATCCGGATACGAGGACTGCTTCTGTAGATATTCTGCATTGCTTGGCAAATGTAAAAGCTGCCTTCTGCATTGCGAACCGCAAGAAATTCATTCCTATTATGAAATGAATAATATTAACACATCTTAAAAAATATTCATCACCAAATTCAATACAAAATTCCTCCAATTAATGCATGCAGCAAAGAAAGAGGAAGGCATGTGTCCTTTCCATCCATATACTTTCTCTCTTAATATTAACACAAAAGTCACTGAAATGTTAATGTTAACTGCCTGATGAAACCCATCACTAGCTGCAGCTACCACAGAGCAACTCTTCAACTGCAACCCATGAGGAAAAACTTTTATAATTTCTATGAATTTGCACCCTATGAACAATTCTCAAGATTAAAAATTTTGTTCCCTGGGATATGGCAGTGTATGACATGGTAGGTTAAGTACTGATATTCTGAAGGAATGTTCCACTTCCATCCTCCAAAATATTAGCAGGCATCTACCAGACTACATGGCATCACATCCTAGAAGACCATCCCTCCAGGTAATACCATGAGAACCTGAAACCATACAATCAAAAGATCTAGAAAGACAGCTTGACACAAATGGTGATGCTACCTGGAAGTTAAATTCTGCGATAAAAGTCAAGACTGCAATACCAAACAAAGCATGAGTACCCTCCACTGCCATTTACTTGTCATTTTCTGGTCTAACAAATAACTATTATGAACCACAGGCAGTAATTTGCCAAAAAAAAAAAAGGATAGTAAAATGAGGATAAAGTAGGGAATGATGAAAACAACATCAACATCACATTTACATGCCACTTTTCCTTACTGTACGTCACCTCAGGTGCAGTTACCATATATTTGGGTAGACATAATTCTAGGCACAGGGTAAAGCTCATGTAGTAGTATGTAGTAAACCACTCTAACTTACTTGTAAAAAACTATTAGTTTATCATCAGGTGCCTTCACGAGTGTCTTTAGTTTGGCAATGTATGTCAACTCTGGCAGGGGACTCTGATAAGGCTGTGTCTGGGTGCGAACACGCTTTGATTTACGATCATCCTGCTCTGAAGCTGGTGCCTTTGCTGCTTCTGTCAGTGGCTGGATAAAAAAATCCATACAACCACTATTATTCACACACACTCACAGTGCTGGAATGAAATTTACGATGACTTAAAATGAAAGTTACACATGCATTGGAGATTCCAATGAAATTAAATCTGTTCCCTAACTGCTCACATCAATATTAACATTGTCACCCAGGCAACACTTGACTCTACGGGTACTCCATACAAGACCAGACACAAATTTCTCTTCAATTTATGTGATGGTCTGAACGGAATGACCAAGGCTGTGCATTTAATAAACACAGAGAATCAAACAGGCATAATTAGTTTACTCACGTAACAAAAAAAAAGGGCAATTCAAGTTGCTGCTACATGTTTCACTACAATTATTACAATGAAACATCCCATCAAATGCACCAACAAACCTACAAATTTGAAACAGACTTTACTGTGTGATGTCCAGTAAAGAAAAAGCACTTTGACAGACCTAAGCCACTTTTAACTATAAATGGTGAGGAGGTAAAAGATGGCCCAAAGCAACATGCTGTTCAGACATTGACATAAGTGGTTAGCTTCATGCTTACGCCACTTTACCAAATATACATTTTCTTTCAGTCAAACAACTGCTCTTCCTTGATGCCAGGGCAAAACAGGACTGAATGGAAAACTTCAACAGTATCCAAACAGTCTACCATACCATACCCACTCCTGTAGCAGCCATCACAAAATTTGAAATGAGGTTTTGTGTGTGGGTGTGTGTGTGTGTGTGGTGCCAGAACTTCTGAGTTCCATCTAAAGTTAATATGCACTTCTCCTCTAACCAAGTAATCTAATATGAATGGAGGCTGTCAAATTTTCAGCACATCAGAATCTTCAACCAAGTGATATACAGTATCCTTGACATTCTGACACAACTAATTTCCAGTTCTAGTTACATTAAGGTAAGATGCTGCTGCATACATTCATACATATAAGCTTAACTGGATAAATACACAAATGTACATCATAATTAATATATAAAAAATAAATAAGTAAATAAATAAATAAAAGGTACAATCTTCAATCACAAACAACTTGAAACCATGACCAAACTTTTATAACATCTGGCCCAGGTTTGAGAAACATCTAAAGAACCCTGAACTAAGATATAAACAAATTTTGTATTCAGGTACACCAAAATATAAATTCTGCTTATGGCAAGACAAAGATACAAGATGCCTTGAAATGAATCTAATCAGCCACACTTCGCGAAGAAACATTTGGTGAACTTTTTATAATGAATTTCCAAAATGAAGCCTCAGAACGTGTGATGCAGTACATCTCTGAAGAAAATATTCAACTCACTCCCAGACAATTACTATTAAAACTAATATTCTGGTACAAACCAAACGAAATAACTGTGCTCACTGCTACCTTAACTTCTCTTTTCCTCTTGCTATTTCTTGGTGGAGTAGCCACTTTGAATTCGGGTTTTGGTGCCTCTGTCCTGGGTTTGTTGGTATCTGCCAAAGCTGAAGTGGGCTTATAGTGGTCCTGTTGAGTTGGCAGCAATGGTACTTGCTGCTGCAGTGGTGCTGGTGGCTGCGGTTGCTGCTGCTGTTGTGGTGATGTTTGCTGTGCCTGAGGTGTCAATGGTGATTGCTGCTGCTGAGGTGGTGTCATCTGGGTTTGCTGCTGTGGTGAAGGTGCCAGTTGGGTCTGCTGTTGCTGCTGCGGTGGTGGAGGTGGTTGTGGTTGTTGTGGAGGAGCTGGTTGTTGTGAGGGACCTGGCTGTTGTGGAGGAGCCACCTGTGGCTGTTGATGCTGAGTGGAAGTAACACTTGTGGACCCAAAAGGTATGGTCACAGGGGCAGGTTCTGCAGACTCTTCTTGTACTGACAGCTTCCCTTCAACTGCCATAGCCTCAAGTTTATTGGTAACGTTGAGAAGTGCTGAATGATTCGCTGCACTTGCCAATACTGCAGCAGGCTGTGGTTTGGGTGGGCTAGGTTGTGCACCTGGAATCATGTCACAGCTCATTTAAGACACATTACCCTTCCGCAAGTTTAAATATGCCCCTCCTTGGTTCAATAAACACGTGATTAATGAACGTAAGTGCAGTACACAATGCAGTATAATGAACACGAGATCTGTCGTCTTCTGGTCAGTAACTACAAATGCTGTGATAAGTGTCATTTGTGGACAAATATTCCACAGCATTCTGCTGTCTCCATCATCAGGAGAGATGATGAAACAACTTCCTCTAAAATACCACTGGATGGATTTCAGAGCCAGTCTGGATACAGCAAAGAAAAATACCCCTTCCACCTGCAGGGAATCAAATGTCAGTCCACAACCAGACACTACCCTGGCTGAGCTACCCTGGCTCCTCTTTGACTACATTCCAGTAATAGCAACATGTCTTCATGTTACAAATACATATATAGACACACACACACACACAGAAACAGAAATACCTGACAAAGCAGGAGGGCTGTCATTTCTATGCATTACTTAATGATGGTTCAGAGGAGGATCATTCAGTACAGTTACAGGATACTACCAGAACAGAACCCCTATACAATACTTCCCTTATTTTAAGCATATCATAGCAAGGACTCTTTGTATAGGCCCTTCTGATGAGGTGCAGGACTAAATACAAATTATTAACCCCATTTGTTCATCACTAGCTAAACAATATTCTGCATGAATTCAGGCTTCCACTATGGTGTAAATGAGATCTGTGCTCTTCTGCGATTTTCTTTTTGGACTGACTGACCCTTGAAGATGGGACCAATAGGTTGTCCCAAAACATCGATAAGTAAAATGCCAGGAGGGCACAGATTTTGTAGCATTCTTTCTGGGGCACAACTATTCTCTTTTCTTCAGGTTTTTCTTTTTTCCTCCCCACCCATCTCATCCTTGATTTGATCACCCCAATAACATTTGGTGAGAAGTACTAATCATGAAGTTCCTCTTTATGCAATTTTATCAATCCTCCTGGTGCTTAAGTTTCAAGTCTTTCTGGGATGTTACATAATGGTTTCTGATGTTTCAAACAATTGCAGTTTGTTCAACTTTGGAGTCAAGCTGTCACAGAAGACTGTACACAGTGCCTGCTGAGTTTAAGAGGAATGTCATGCCTTAATCATCAGTGTTAGGGGGTCCAAGTTAGACTCCTTGATGGTGAAGACAAAGGCACTACAAACAATCCTTTGGAACTATACAGGCATTATTTATCCTATGACAATTTAACATTCCAGAAGACTTGAATCTTCAGCAACACTGCTCTGAGAACCTCAAATTTCAACTCCTGTTATTTCCACCCTCTCAGGTCCAAGCTTTCTCCTCAGCACCCCATTTCTGAACAATGTCTTTGTGTTTCTCTTAAGGTGAGAAGCCAAATATCATATCCATATAAAACAGAAATAATTATGTAGTTTTATATATAACGGGCAGATTCTGAAATGGAGGCAAACACTCCCCACCACCTGTTTGTAATTTCATAATGAATGTAATTTCAATCTGTTGGTGTCAACCCAAATATTTAAACTTTGATAAATTTCCAAAGGATTTATTAGCTATATTTCTGTTGTAACTTTGTTCTGTATTCCCTTGATGAGGGATGAATAGATATTTTTCTCAGGATTTACATCAACTATTCATGACCAAGTTCGGTGGTTCCATTGGGCCACCATTTCCCCAGCTTTCAGGGCTGCAAACCTGCGTCCTCAACTGTAAGTTACAACTCCTTACTAGCACATAATAAAGCTTTGGTGTTTTTCCTTAAGTATCCTGTCTTGACCATTAAACTGACATCAACACAGATCATAAATTTATAAGTCTCATTCAATTTCAGTCCCTTGTGGTTTCCTTGGACCCTCCTAATGGCATATTCTAAAGCAAAGCTTAACAGCAACGCCAACAAAGCACCTATTTGCTTCAGATAATTCCAAACAGAAATGTGTCACACAAATGTTAGCCAATCTGGACTCCACTATGGGTTTCATTTCTAATATCCTAACTTAGTTTCATGGACACACAGAACTAAGTGACGATGATAAAATTTCCCTCCTAATAATGGTGGTAGTTAGTTATCTATATACTGTTAAACTGTACTGCAACTTTTTCTTCAGTAGCTAATAAATAAAAATACTTGATCAGTAATTTCAAGCTCATGGTTCCGTGCATCATAATTCAATATTAATACTTGATCAGTAGTTGATCTATTACATACATATCCACAATAATGGCCCCCTGTAATTTCATCTACATGTCAGCTGCATCAACCTTCCTATATACATGTACAGTAACACGCTTCAGCATGTGTTTACTTATTCAGATCTCACATGTTCCACCTCCTGCCAGATCACTTATGCCACAATCTGATCAACATCTGGCACTTTATATCACTTTCTCTCAACCTCAAAGGCAACAGGCCCAGCAGCCACTGTCAGTGACCCAACGTTATGAACACCACGACATTCAATCACCAACTCATCTAATTCTTCTTTCTATTCAACCATGGAAATTCACATGCATATCTTTCTCATCCTTTGCCAAGTTAATCAGACTGGTAACATTTCTTGAATTCACTGATGCCACTATTCATGTTTCTACAATTCTTCATTTTACTGCTTGCTTCAGGTTCATTAGTTTTGCCTTTCAGAAATTCCCTCTCTTTATTCCTGCATTTCTCCACACAATAAAAAATAAAAACACAGTGGCTGTGTAACATGTTTCTGTATCTCTTGGTTTCATGGCAATAACTGATGAACTACTTAAGCTAGGAATGTGATATTAGGCATAGAGATACCTTGAACATGAATGAAATGCTGACTGCAAAGTAAACAATTATGATATGATCACCAACAAATTTACCACAGATAAAAGCTGTGCCTTACAAAATAAAATATACAAACAGGACTACAAACTTATGCAACAATAAGTAATTCACAACATCCACCTTAAGAATCTACGTGACGCAAATAGCTACACTCTGCCATGGTAGCCAAAACATCAGCTACTGTGAACGACACTGCTGCAGCATGCAGCGACCACACAAGTTAACAACACTAGCAGAACTACACCTTAGAGAGAAAGTTGTGCTTGTGCTTAAAAAACATAACACAATAAAGACATGAGAAAGTGGGAGTAAGAATCCACTCATTCTTAAACTTCATGCTGTCAATGTTCTTCCATTAAAACACACACATCTTATGAACCAAATGCCAACTTACCAGCTACAAGTGGATTATTCTGTGTTGGTTGCCCTGCTGCTAGACCCTGTGTCTGAGGGGGTGTGGCAGCAGCTGGTGCAACATCAGCAGAGTGATTCAATACAGGTGCTGCTACAACACCTTCATCCAATTTCTTGGACTCTGATGGAGGCTGGGAAGTTGCAGTTGGTCTAGTCACAGATCCTTCAACACCATTTGATGTAGGTTTAACACCCAATGTCACAGGGTGTTCCTTGGTTTTTTCTGGTGTTCGAGGTGGTTGCTGCTGATTAAGACCACCACCAGTTTTGTGTTCCTGTACTAAGCTAAGCGGCACAGTACCTATTGCAGCGTGATTAGCACTAGGCAGTGCAACTGATTTATTTGGACTACCTGTTGTAGGTAAAACTTTGGGTCCTCCTGCAGGAGGAGGAGGATTATTTGTTGTGGCAGGAGAAGCTCCAGATCCAACCTTTGGAGCCTGGGCTCCTGCCGTAGGAAGAGCCGGTTTTACTGCAGAGGCACTCATAGCAATCTTAAAGCAGTCACTTGTATGTACGTACGTTTATTAAGAGGCAATCCTCAACTAAAACCTAGAACAGAAAATGCAACACTATTCGGTAGAGTCCACAACAATAAAAGAACGGTAATGCTAATTATCTCCAAATATGTTACATTAAATTTCGAATTAAGCAATAACTTAGTATTTAACAAAACAATCATCTTCTAAACACCGACATTTTGCTACCACAAACAACAGAAATTCTTCTTTTGGGCAATCCCGCTAATAACGATATCACTGAATGGATCATTCAAAAGTTGGTACTCCAGCATGTTGACTTCGCCATAATAGGCTTTCATTTATTTGTCAACATCACTCATCCGAGTTATTAACTTTACAATACAAGTCATCTCATGCAGAAATACGATCAACTATACGGAACGCAATGTGGAAACCAACACTATACTATAAAATGTAACATACGTTTGCGGTTTGTTTACTCCAAGGATATCGGCTCGACCCCGTCCGAAATCCTCTTCCCACCCCTTCTGTTGAACGGAAATTCACTACTGAGCTTCCACTTCACCAGAGACCGTCCGTTCACTTTCAATCAATATACACTTGGAAGAAAGTGATATGAAGTTAAAACTTAGATTTACACCCTTCTACATACATAAATAAGTAATGTCCTTGAATGCCGCACAAAATTCCGCCATAATGTCACAATTTCTGCTCTCTGATGATAACTTTAGATGGCGTCCCACGGTTCCCGGGAGTCTTTGCGCGAACAAATGACTGTTGCTATGCGCTGCATAAATTAATTCTGGCTGACGTCACACGTGCCTCGTTACACGTCACACATTGGACGACACGATGGCGGGACATTCATTCTCTATTTTTTTATTGGTCTATAGAGCAACAACAGTAAATAATGCATTTGTGGTTATTATCTCAGACTCAGCGCAAATGGAAGTTCAGGCTGAACTATAATGTTCAAGATTTTACATGCCTGATAACATCAGTTCCAATAAGAGATTGAATTTCTCATGGCGGCCAATATTCATATTAACGCTTGTAATGTGAAGCTGTGGAATTCCGAAGATGAAGGGAGCAACTTACATTGGTACCTGTCAGACAACACGACGCTTTAAATGTTAACTCATGTATACGAGCAGGAAATGAAACAATTATCGATGTGTGAATCGAACTCTCAACAACTGAAATAAGTCTCATGAATGCCGAATGAAGTAAATGAACTTGTCATCAGATCTCATTTCACTCACTATGATAAATCATGTAACACATACATACAATACCTAATGAAACACCCGACAAGTGCAGAACAAATTCTCCAGAACAATTTCGATAGGTGACGCGCATACTAAATGATAAGAGCCACTATTGCATATTTCAGACTATTTGCACCACTCGAAGTACAAATTTAATGTATCTCTGGGAAAAGTTTGCTGCAAAATGCTCAAACCTTAAAGTTAGTTATTTCGTAACAAAATCATCGACAGGGTTCTTTTTTGATGCGCATACAGATGAAATACACCAGTAAAGAAGTCATTGTCAAAATGTAACAACATACTGAAAAAGGGAATGGGTTATTACTTATTAGCTTCTAAAGAATGTCTTACACAATTCAGTTCTTCAATTAATAACTACTGCGTTTCAGTTCCTACGTCTTTTCGATGAGCTTGTAACAATTGACGATATACAATCAAACTATTCTTAGTGTGAACAATGAGCTGTCGATAACAATCGACAGTTGCTTGATATGTATTTCATAGGACAACCGCCAGAGTGCAACCATTCCACGACTCAAAAGTAACATGACAGTTTCCGCCGCGCCGAGGGGAAGTGCAGTATTCAAGCAAAATCTTTTGACAGGACTCAGTTTGCAGTTTGCTTTTATCAATGTAGAGGGCAATATTGGCATACAATTAACCCCCGCACGTACCACGCGGTTCGAGGAAGATGTCAGCATTGGCATAATGTTTCTTTACATCCGTGGTACAAGTTGTCAAGAAATGTACATCTATAATACATGTCAACAATATTTGAATACATAGTGCTGAAAATTCACTTTATTTAAGCACATCTTTGTAACTAAATTCTTCTTGCAGAGGGCCTCCATGGGCCGAAAAACGTAGGTGGAGTATTAAGAAACAGAAAATAGATAATTATATGTGCAATTAGTTGGAACAGATATTATATAGGAAATCAATTGCAAGGAATATGTGCAACCTTAAATTTGGAAATAGTGTAATTCTTCGTAGACTGTGATTCATAGTGGACCCAAGTTCAGGGTTTAACATTTCGAATGTCAGGCAACACAATAAACCGATAAGGATATTGAAGTCATGAGTATAAAAAATGCAGTTTATAAAGTATAATTCCTTCGCTTGTTGTACGATTAAAATAAGGGACTGCGTGCTCTGACCGCAGCCTACAATTTATGTCGAAGTCACCATGCCGAAGTCATTGCAATTCTGAAGTTGCCAATGATTTCAGTGAGCATGCAGTTTAAGAACACAGGTAGCTTCGTTTTCTCACCTGGACGGGATCGTCTTCCTATGTGGGTAAATTACGTATGGCGGCGAAACACTCTAAAAGAAAAAAAGCGATTAACAGTGGCAATGGAAGGGAGTGGGGAGGGTCGAGTTGTCCTGCCGCCCCGGCCAGCTGAGTCCAGGGGGCGGCAGATTCGGTGGCAAAGTGATTATATTCAATGAATATGTTTTATTTCTTACGCGTAACACATTTTAAATTGTTGAGCAAATAAAAGAAAATTCAATAAAAATCGTATTTTTTTTAAGTTCATTATTTCTGTGAGGGGGAGCCAATGTGATTACTCGCACCTCGATCAAAAAATCTAGCTAAGCTACTGATGATTACTCAATACTGTTATTCTGTAATATTGTATAAATTATAATAATTCTGTGTAGGTTTATTCACGTGTGACTTAGAGTGTAAATGAAAAGTTATTCTGACTGCAGTTTAACATCTTTGATTTGGGTTTAGTCGTGTTGTATGTTGCGACAAACTGCTTACTACAGCACAGATAATTAGCATTCATGTCGCTGAACAGATGCTTCTGTGCAGTGTGGAGATAATAATCGAAGATGCTTTCGGGTATATGATATTGCTACTGCAACGATTCTGACGTATGATGTAATATGTAATATATTAGGTGGTTCAATATTTCGGAATAGCAGAATATCTCCTTATTCTTTTCTGAAAAGGAAGCGTTACGTTATATTGAAAGTCTGGTAGTGAAATTTCACGGACGTTTGAAGCCGGTTACACGAAGGTACATAATTAACACTTCCAATGTCGTTGATGACCAACCAATGACTACCGTTCCATCTATGAGCGGCTCGGATCTGGAAATAAGATACCGCTTATAGATATCTCAGTTCGTGTGTCTCACCCGTTCAATCAAAGTACGCCCGTAAGGTGGTTCGATACATTGCACTTCGATTTTCCTTTGATAACCGCGAACTATTCGATAGCTCATACGTACGTGTCTGTGGACCATAGCAGCCGAATTATTTCGTAACGTGCTAGTATGCGTGCAATTGTATAACGTTAAGTTTTTGGTACGGTGCGGTTTGGGTTTGCAAATTTTGAATTCTACTGTAAGAATGGCATTGCGGAGATGTGCAAAATACATACTTGACAACGTTCGTTTCCATACAAGTCCGGTTCTATCAAAGGTATGTTGAGCACCAACTTATACGCTTAAGGGGTTGTATATGTCGCATCAAATGCTAGACTGAAACATGAACCCACGTAATGCTATATGCAGTGGGAATATTTGGGGGTTGCTGTGTAGTAATGTATGCACGCAAGCTGCATCCTAACATAGGTATATGTGCGCTGCTGTATAAACGCAAACTCCAACTGTGATCTTGCACCATACAAAAACCCTAACCCCAATTTTAGTGTGTAGGAGGAACCTTCGTATATAGTGATTTTTTTTGTCGTATGTATCAGCGTTCGTAGCTCTGACGTTTCTGAATGTGTCCCAATATAATGAGAATCAATCAACTGAAGTAGCATAAAATCAAAGGCATATATATATGCTTTTATGAACGAGCTTAGACTTTCGTAACCTTCAATAAACTTTCCTGTTATTTCAGAAACTAGCTCTTCATAAAAAACCGCGATATAAAAAAGCAGCAATAGTTTTTGCACGCCGCTATTTTATTCACTATTGGAGTGTGTGGTATTTTCATCAACCGTAAAAGCATGTCGACATACAAAGCAGCTTTTTCTCACGTAATGCCCTGTAACTAGCACATCTGCACTAAGATAGCTTTGATGTGGTGAGAATGGATAAGTTGTATGGGTGCGCCAGAACAACAGAGACAATTCATTATTTCAGATCTGAGGAGTGGGAAAATAAAAAGCAAAACAGAGTATGATTTCAGAAAATTCTACTTCCCACATCCACCTATAAGTAATGGTTTTGTTAGAGAAAAAATAGTGTCTGTTACGAATAGTGAATGAAAAAGTGTAAACAATTTAGTGTTACCATGTTGGCTGATGCACTAGTCACAAGCTTTATTCCAGAAGGCGGTAACAATTCTGATTTACACTATTGACGAGCCTGTGCGTATTCTTTGTTACATACAAACATACATACATAATTTGTCGCTTTGTAATATCTTGAGAGCTCCAAGGCTCTATATTGATGTAAAGCACGTCATACAAAACAATATAAAGACAATCAACTGAGACAGTCAGAAGTCAGAGGAAGCCTGTCACACATAAAAAAAAAAACTTTACACAAGAATTCACCGATAAATGTTGTGCTGGCTATAACCATACAGCAATGACTTAACACATTAAAACATGTTTAGCAATTTAAGAATTCCCCGAACTTAAGATTGAATCACACCTCATCAGTCCGAGTGATCATTCATATATTCATCTATTGAGTAAAAAGCTTTTCCTAACAGATGCTTTTTTAATTTAGTCAAGAAACTTTTATTATGCGAAATCAGTTCAGCTATATTGTGTGGTAATTTGTTAAAAACTCTTACACTTTCATAATATAATCCTTTCTGGTATATAGTTAATAGAGATGAAGGTTTATGTAATAGAATTCTATTTCTTGTATTGTAATTGTGGATAGTGGAATTAAATGTATAAAACCTCATGTTTCGAGACAAGAATCTCATCAGAGAAAATATGTACCGAGAAGGCAAAGTCATAATACCTAACATTGGGAATAAAGATCTACAGGATGTTCTGACATTAGACCCAGTCATTAGTCTGATTGCTCTTTTTTGTAGTTTAAATACTTTAACACTTTCAGTAGAATTTCCCCAGAATGTGAAGTGAGAGAGAAAACCAACGAGATGCAACAGTTAGATGTTTATTTTTAACAATTTCTCAACATGTTTTGGGCATCATTATGCCTATCTTCAGGAGAACAAGACGTATGTTACTGCATGTGATGTGTTGCGCTGTAACAAGCGGGGAAAGTTAGATATTAGCTTTAATGTCTTCTTTGTGTGGTATTGCGTAGTAAACCTAGATGGGATC
>Ga0123354_10000629_pt1 | contig 37000 bp, 13 predicted proteins | sample TergutLab28metaG_2_FD_97872 | JGI IMG/M metagenome (GOLD analysis project Ga0123354, IMG submission 97872) | Labiotermes labralis P4 segment gut microbial communities from Petit-Saut dam, French Guiana - Lab288 P4 | ecosystem: Host-associated > Arthropoda: Insects > Digestive system > Gut ... | reverse complement strand
TGGTGGTGGTGGTAGTAGTGGTAGTAGTAGTAGTAGTAGTAGTAGTAGTAGTAGTAGTAGTAGTAGTAGTAATAGCATTAGTAGTAGTAGTAATAGTAGTAGTAGTGGTGTTGGTGGTGGTGGTGGTGGTGGTAGTGGTAGTAGTAGTAGTAGTAGTAGTAACAGTAGTAGTAGTAGTAATAGCATTAGTAGTAGTAGTAATAGTAGTAGTAGTGGTGTTGGTGGTGGTGGTGGTAGTAGTAGTAGTAGTAGTAGTAGTAGTAGTAACAGTAGTAGTAGTAGTAACAGTAGTAGTAGTAATAGTAGCAGCAGCAGCAGTAATCGTAGTAGCAAACTAACATACGTAGAGAACAAACACCCTAGAAAAGTCAAGTCTTCTGTGATATTGCACTGTGTCGTTGGGTAAACAGGTGCCGATTATTCGAAGGGTCGTGGTGCTTTCATCTTCAGGGCCACGCAAGTTAATTGCAACAATGAAGAAGCTTGAATAAATAAATCCACAAACCACAACGCAGACCTGTTGACATACGCAGCAAAATACTAGGCATTGAAATAAAGGGAGAGTGTCAATCGTTTTAGCTTCGACTGGTGTAGTAGATCATTAGTTAGATAAAACTTGCAAGGACTTGGTACAGACAGACACGTCCACTGTTTTCAAAAAGAAACAACAATTATCAGTACATGTCGCATTGTTGCACATATCTTCAAAGCAAATGAAACGGGAGACGTATCTAACATATCTCTTTCTGAACCCTGTAACAAGGAAAACCCCCGAAATTACAACATTCTTATGGCGTACCTACAGCACAATGAATCTGATCACGAATTCTACCAGGCCACAAATGCATCCTACACACGTAAGATGTGTATTAGGGATACACGATTTGTGTCTAGATCGGATTACAGTCCTTCCTGGACGAACTATCTAGCGATTTTCCTTTGTATCTCCGTATTAAAACCGGAAGAGCATCTTAAAACACGCCACAGCAATGACGGTCCTCGAAGAAGGGACCGATAGGTTGTCCCAAAACGTCAGCAAGAAATTACCACGTCTCGTTGCATAGTAACCCAGAAGAGCGCAGTTCTCATCTACTTCGCGGCGGAAGCCTGAAGTATCGCATAGGCCGCGACAATCTTCGCTGAAATCCTTTCCCATTCACCAACCGGACCTTTTTAGCGTTAATATAACCTGTGCATTTGAAAAAGCAACACAAAATATGAATTATTAAATCATCGCTAACTGGGATCAAACAAAGCCTTTCTGTGGCAGTGGAGTAAAACATTTAGGACAACTCCTGCCATAAATACTGCATTCAGCTCTCCACGTAATTGTTCGTAACATATGGTAGCCCAGACGTTCGAACACCCACACAAAACCTCTCGCAGACGCCTGACATTAAGACGCTTAATTAAAACACAAGACAAGTTTGTAAACAAGACTGACTTATTAAGAAAGTGGGTAGAAACGAACTTGGCAATACAAACTGATGCCACGTTTCAAATTTAGTGCAGCAAATAACAAATGCCTTCCCGCTACGCAGTGTTTACACTGATCTTGCGTCCGGTATTACTTTCTGTAAATTTCCTCAATCCCTCTAAAGAAATACTCCTACGAGTTCTTACCCCCCTCTCTTACAACCTCGCGAAGTCATACTTCATAATCGTCCTACCCCAAAAGTAACGTCATTACTGGCACAACGTCGGAAAATGATCAAATTAAATAAAGAGATAAGAGATTCATTCACGAGAAATGTCAGCAACGAATATATGAGATTGATATTCACTTTCTTTCTTAACATCCTATCACTTCAGGCTTTGTCAACGATTTCACTCCCCTCATAGCAAAGTAATTAATGTCGCCCCACAAAACTGTGGAATGAAGTATGCATACCAATAGCTGGCCGCATTCACGCGACATACAAAACCTTAAATTACACCCATCAATGGACAGTCTCTATTCTTTCGTCCTTACAAAAATTCTTTCATTCCTTCATTTCTTTCTATTCTTTGCGCCTTTCTCTCTTACTCTCTTGTGTTCTTTATCTAACTTATTCATATATTTATCTTTCTTCTTCTCCGCGTTGGAGACGTCAGCATCTCAGTCTTCTCCATGCATTTGTTCGCCTTCTTCTCTGCAACGGAACGTCTACGAATTACAAAATCACGAAAAGACGGAACGCTAAAGTCAAACACCTGTAGGGTCATTACGCACTCATGACGATGTAACACAAAACATACACATCGTAAAGTACGTAAATTTGTTACGACACGTTAAAATCAAGTTTCAAAATACAATGACTCATCAAAATAAATACATTTCGCTTTGTCGCCATGTCAGTATTTTACATTATTTGAAAAAAATTCCCATAATATTTGACAAACGTTCAGAATATCATAACTTCATACCGAATGGCTTTCATGTCACTCCCGCCCCAGACGTTTGCATGGTCACCATGTTAGTGTTACTAACGTCACGGAGTGAAGGAGCGTCAATATGTAAAATTATATTGCGGCAAGCTGTTCATACTGCATTCTAGGCAAAGTGGTCACTTTGATTATGCAGTGGGTTGTCTTGAAAGCGCGCACTCAAGCGGAAGATTTAGATGCTCTCCCAGCAAATTCAGGTCCATTTATAACGCGTAATTTCGATTTACGTCTGCGCTTGCGCTTTCCAGAAAATTGTTCCATTTGATTGTCCGAAGTTAAAACAAACCACCATACAAACTCTGCATGCCAATATATTTTCAAATAATAGAGACTCCAGAAACATAAAACAAACAATATATAAACTAATTTGTTTGTTTGTGCGCTGCTATTCTAGAAATCATTAAATATGTTTATAATTTAAATTCTTTACTATCACAGGAAGCACTAGATCGCACTCTGTGGAGAAATTACTTTCGAAGAGGCTACGGACCTGTCGTAAGACAGACTGCAGAACAAATCAACAGTCAGACATAGGGCCTTGAGATGGTTCAGGCGGTTAATCGCAGACATGTCACCGCGAAGGCCTGCGTTCAATTCCAGACCTGTCCATGTGGGATCTGTTATAGGCAAACTGGCACAAGGAAAGGTTTTCCTCACAGTAGCTTGGCTTTCCCCTGTCAGCATCATTCCAGCAATGCTACACACCATTAAGTCATTCATCAACTGAGAGCGTCTTTAAATAAAAGGCTTCGAAATTATCAGATACTGCGGTTGAGTGCTTCGTATGTAGAAGGCTTAGGTTCGAGTCTTGAACCGGAGGCCGGCTATAATACAGATCTTTTGTTGTTGTCCTCAGCCTCTGTAGTAAAATGTTCGAATACAGTGAAATCTGCCTATTACGATACAGCAAGGGACCGAAATATTTTCCGTTACAGATTCAGTTTCATACAGACACTTGAAAACTGGATAACCCTAACTGCAAAAATTTTCCGCTAAGGAGAGGTTTCCCTTATGCCTGGTTCCGTTTAAGAGATTTTTCATTGTAAGGTCTTAAAAATAGGTCGCGACCGCTTCTTTCCGTCTACAGTCAAATTCACATTCCTAACATTAATGCTATATATATGCAATTGAAAGAGAGTCATTGAATGGCCCAAGAATCTTCCATTTGAAAGTACGAGTATTTAAATGGAAACAAGACTCGGCTACCAGGTTCGATAAATTTAAGAGAATTCAGTACCGATAATGAGATCAGCCATTGGAAAATTCAGCCATTGAACCAAACAGAATATACCGCGGAACCTCATGCCTCCCAGTGCAAAAAATTCGTGGCGTACTGGGCAAAGCGTAGGGCAGAGTTTCTCTTTCAATGACCCTTAGAGGGTGGAGCTAACAATACCTAGGAATAACAAAGATTCCCTACATTTATCAGTATTAAAATACCACTACCACTACCATCAACACCACCACCACCACCACCAACCCGGATATTACTACTACTATTATAATTCTATGGGCCGGGTAGCTCAGTCGGTATAGCGACTGACTAAGGGCTGGACGGTCCAGGATCGAATCCCGGTGGGGACGAGATTTTCCGCCCGTCCAGACCGGCCCTGGGGCCCAACCAGCCTCCTGTAAAATGGGTACTGGGTCTTTACCGGGGGTAAAGTGCGGCCGGGACGTGCTGCTGACCACTCACCCACTTCTAGTGGAAGAGTAGAGTTATATCTCTACCCACCCTCTGGGCCACACCGGGCCTGTAACGGGAACACTTTACCTTTACCTTTTATTATAATTCTATAGCAGAATGTGACACGCAGGAGACTCAAGACCACTTAATAATTTTATATTTACGGCTATCAAAACACTGCATAATTATTTTTATTTTAATACATGTACCGTGCATCTTTTATTATCTTTATTATACCCAACAAATGCACAATTGTAATATCACAAAAGTATGTATCTCAACAGTCTCTCTTTACATAATTCGCAAGTAGGAAAGTGGATTATGTAAAGAGACACTGTTGTGATACATAATTTCGTGAAATTAATAGTGCATCTCTACAATATAAACCAAAAGAAGAAGGAACACAGGACGACCGAGGAAGAGATGGAAGGATCAACTTCATCTTGAGGATCAAGAAACAGGAAACACGCTTAACCCTTCGGGAACATGATGATGATGACGATGATGAATTGTGCAGTTGTTGGTTACATTAAAAATAAAGAAAATAAAAAAATATAATTGTATTTTTACTACAGGTGAAAAATCTCGGTTTTATCAACTAATTACGAATTACTCCATTCATTGCATTTGTTGGTTAAAGTCACAGACACTGAATTATAAGGCACGTAATGGAAAATCTAAAATTATTCCACAGCATCCATCAGCTACACCTTCAGCACTGCGTCGACTCATAATACCAATTCAACATAATTATATTAAGTCCGATATTCTGATTCTGAAATGCATTATCCTTAACACTGTGTCCCAAGTCCCAGTTGACTGATGAGTTCACCTACTGCATTCCGTCCCGAATATGATTCATTAAATCCTTCTGTCAAAACACGTCTTCGCATTAATTAGCAGGCGGTCATTATAAACATTAGCTGTGACAGCCCGAAGAAATTAGGTCAACCCATGCGAGGAGCGAGGTTCCCACAGCTGCATTAATGCAGGTCGCCGTCTCCTGGGATATGACGTCGGGCTAATTGGTATACCAACGTTACGGAGAGTCGTCCTGCCTTCAATTTCGGAACAGTCCTAGAAGGCACTCTTCTCAGGTAGTAGCTTCTCCGAAACATCGGTACCCGTAAACTAATCTATAAAAGGTAAATTTCGCCATCATCATTTTGCTAAGTAAGTTAATCTTTGTGCGAAGAACCTTCTCTGCGAGATACGATTAAACTGAATTAAACTTTAGAATTAAGATATATCTAAAATAAATTTCGCCTGAAACTCTTAAAGTACCTGGCATCCATTAGGGAAATTTTCGTTCATATCCGATCGGAAGAATCATGAAGCCAGGACCCGCCCCATTATGCATCACTTTACTTATTTTGTGCGAACAGCGCGTATCAGAGAAACTGCAGAATTACCATAGTTTGGGCCGACTTTGCATTTTGAATGTGTTCCAGAAATTTCTTCTTACACCTCAGGTGATTGCAATAGGCCTAAGAACGTCGAAGTATATCCGCGATTTTCTGTGTTACACTTGTTCATCTGTGTCTTCACAATGTTGCGGTGGTTCAACATTCGATTACGCCTCGTGACAACGACCAGCTTTATATAATGGAACCCACAGGGAACACACCACTCCCTTATATCAGAAGAAAGTGACACAGTCAGCCCGAAGTTTCCACCAAAAACGACGCCTTGTAGACTGCACTTTTCAGTGCAGCTTACCGGGCCCGCCCATTGTACAATTGCTACGACTCCAACTGCCTATCCTGTCCTTCCAAATAAGATCTTTTCTTTCCGCGCAACCTTATCTGTTTGTCTTCGACTACGCTGCAGATGGAGGCAGTAAACTCCCGCAGATCTGGTATTTATAGTATATCTCACAAGACTCAATCTTCTACAGCACTGCCGCGAGAATGCCCTCCCACGAGTCAGCCCCTCTTAACGCAAATACAGCAATCACTCGGTGGTCCGGATCTCTGAAAGGCCCGGTAAATTTCGGAACGAAAATACAGATATGCGTCGCTTAACGAGTGGGATACGTTCTGAGAAAGGCGTCGTTGTGCGAACGTGTACTTACACAAACCTAGATAGTACAGCATAGTCTACTAAACTCCTAGGCTATATGGTATAGCCTATTCCTCCTATGCTACAAACTTGTACAGTACGTTACTGTACTGAATACTGTAGGCAACTGTAACAGAATGGTAAATATTATAATATTATGGGACCACCGTCTTATATGCGGTCCGTCGTTGAACGAAACGTCGTTATGCGGCGCATACCTGTAATTCGGTCTTACCCCGGGTAGTGCGGTCGAGGGTGCTGACTAACCGGGGAAGGTATGAGAATGTCCGTACACTCAGGTGCATTATTTGCGCTTTGAGGAATTTTACTGTAGCTTGAGCGACAATATGCAGGATTGTAGTATTGGAGTTTCCCCTCGGTGATCCGGATTTCTGGGTCGTCCGGACCATCCCTTCCCCGCTAGTCAGGAAGAAAGAGGAACTACTTACTATATTTTTAATCCAGTAAGGTGGATAAAGTGACAGTGAAACATCCTTTTTTTTCCGAGTATTTTGGTGCTCCCCTGTCAGTATTACGCCTTCAATGCTCCACGCTCATATGTCACTCATCTACCAACGACGCTATATAATTTTGGCAACTAAGAGATTCTCTAAATAAAACACTTCACACACTTCCTTACACACACCATCAACGTGCAACAATCGGAAAGTTATTTATAATGTAATCAATAAAAAACAAAAGCCAAACATCCGAATTCGTTTAGATGCTCTGACATAACCCGTTTAGATGCTCTGACATAACCCGCCCTTCGTCAAAACTTATACAGCATGGCCCAAAGGTCAGTTAATGGAAGACATTCTAATCATCATTTTAATTCCAATATATAATTAAGCAAGTCAGTTTGTAAAACGATAACACAAGGTTGTGATTGTGCAAGGAACATGGAAGATCTCATTTCGAAAAGCTTTTTTCCCAATTCAGTAGGTAACTATGTAATTTACAACGTATTTTAGTGTCTTATGTACCAACCGGGAAAATGAATTTTGTGTCACACTGTACAGCCATAAAAAAAAATCTCGATCTGAAACATTAAGAAGAGGCCTACAAGAACTAAACAGGATCCAAGTTACGTGCCAGTGAAACTGGACTGCGCTTACATGACTAAGTTCTTGCCTGGGAGAGCAGTTGATGAAATCACGGCACAAATTGCAGCTTGCCTGGGCAATTAGAGAACATAGAGCGTGGGAAATCCATGATGGTCAAACAATGGCTTATGAATTATTTCCCCCCAAACTCCACAATTATGTAGTGGAATATTTCACGTGCAATATATATCTAACAAAATGGTTCTCAACCAGTAACCCATTACGTGTCTGTGAAGCAGCAGTTTGGAATAAGACACTTTTCTACAAACGATATAAGAACATTTCATGATGTGTAGCAACAACACTGAGATAATTCTCAGGCAAGTTCTGTTACCTCCTCTGCATGTGCCACTGTTTGTTTCCTAAACTGCTGCTAAGTCAATGTTTTCATATATCACTGTGTTTGTTACAGGCTCTTTTTATGGCATGGCAGCCCCTGGTAGGACACTGCCTCCTCATTGGGGAGGTTTCACGAATCACATTCAGACACACTACAATCCGCAGGGCTCCTCTGGACGAGTGATCAGCCCGACGCAGAGACATCTACCTGACAACACACAACGCTCACAAGATACAAACATCCATGTCCTCGGCGGGTTTAGAACCCTTATTCCCAGCAAGCTAGCGGCCGCAGACCCACGCCTTAGACAGCTCGTCCACTGGGATCGGCATTTGTTACACACTCCAACATTAATTTTTCGTACGTCAATTTCGTGTTTGTCACGTCAATGGTAATTTATTAATGGTTATGTACAATGTTGCTATCTTGGTGAAGTTTTGTACGAACTGTTAACTTTCGTGGTGAAATTTTGAGAAGAATGTACTGCTGGTTGCGTAATGTAGCCTTTTACTTTGTGACTAAATACGAAATATTTGGTCCCAAGTGTCACAAAGTGAGTAACTCATGTTATCGGGTATATAACAAAAAACTTGTGATTCGTAGAAGTCACTTTGCATATTTACAGTAAAGAAATATTGGAGACAAGAAGGACTGGACATGAAGCTACAAGGGGGGAAAACAAAGAAGGCATCCGTATTGTTTCTCCTCTGAAAATCAGCAAGAAAATTACATGATCAACTTAAGAAGGATCACTGGGATACGGGAGTTAAGAAAACGTCAGTAGGATCATGTCCAATTACAGGTTTTGGCATTAGCATTGCTGAACCTTTGGCTTCTGCAACGACAATATTGGAGTTATTTCGTTCCGTATAAATGGTAAAGTCTTCTTTTGTCTAATTCGGCACATCATAAAATTTTGGAAAGTGGAGGTACAGCCCCACGTATTCTTAACTTCGGCAATTGATACAGAAAAGTGGTCAGCTTCACGTCGGGCTACGTCGGTATCCACTGGGTAGGCGCCTGAGAGGGCCTCAACTTTGTGGTGAAGAGAAAGAACTCTGGTCTTGGCGGGAAAGGAACCCTAATATCGCTGTGGTGCAATCAACAGATTGAGCAGTTCCACAATGCGAAGTCGCAAATTGCAAAGCATGAAGTAATGGTAGAGCTAATAACACAAGTTTTATATATAAGCAAGTAATGTAGGTACTTACATGGGCTGGCTCAGTGATCGTTAGTAAGTCGGTCTGTATGACTCAAGTTGAATAGGCAGATCCCTACATCTTGACCTGAGGTGAAAAAAAAATCTCGTTTCATAAACGCTGAGTTCAGTTCGGAATAATAACATGATACACAAAGTTCAGAAATGCACCAATACTAAATGCCCCAGCATGCAGTATTATGCGAATGTGATGTAATTTGTGTTCTGCAATTCATAGTGTGGAATGAAGAAAATCAAGCGAAATGTTCTCTATAACTGCAAATTGTTGTGAAAGCAGAGACAACGTTTACGAGATTAAAATCTTGTGGGACACGACGGCGTTCATATTCGTAACTACACAACAATGTAGATGGCGTCATATCTCAGAAAACCAGAATCTTCACCAGTGTCGTTGTACGACCCTCAGTCTCGCAATATTCACAAGGCTAACTGGAAACAGATGTTCCACGTACAGTAAGAACCAGGGCACTTTATATCATAAAACGTGTAGCTGTTCGTCTCAAGACAGTCTTCGTTGAGAAGTGAAAGGCTTCAATCTTTCTTAGCCGACAGCCACGTTTTTACATATACCGCACCACAATGCATAGTTCATTCGTTGCAACGTACCAAATGGCCGCGGGCTGTCTCGTAGACATCACTAAACAGCTCGTAAAACGAGTTTCATCCTAAACTATGGTCAATTAAAAAATGGAAACAGGGAAGTTTTTATAGAGATATTTAGAAACGTCGGGTATAAAAACAGACAATTTCCGATACCATACTCATTACTACAGCTCCTTTTTAATCTCACTTAACGGCTTTTGCTGGAATTTGGGAAACTTCAGTTAACATATTCTTATAAATAAAGAGAAAGGAAAGAGTCAGTTACAAATCAACGTTGACAAAAATATTTATTGTGGACTGTCCTACATGTTTCGGCCTTACGTGGCCATAATCAACTCGTACTAGTAAAATATTGATAAAATGAGGTATAAAACAATAAAATTATATTAAGAAGACTGAGATCTCATTCATTTACAAAATGCATGAGTAAAGCTCAAAGAATGCTTTGAATCCAGTCTTTGCCGGAACATGGGATATAACTGTTATTGAAATGTGAAGTAAACACTCACTTAGAATTTATACTCTTAAAAACTAGGTGTTGTCGGTTTTTTAATGCTCTATTTTATGTAGATGATGACGTGTTTTTCGAATTTCTTTGGCGACGAATAACATTTTTGGTTACTAAAAATTAAACAGAAATAATTATCTGAAGACCACTAAATTGGATACGAGTAACAGAAAACAATGAAATAATATACATATTTTGGTTACTCAAAATTAAACAGAAATAATTATCTGAAGACCACTAAATTGGATATGAATAACAGAAAACAAAGAAATTATATATAAAAGAAACGGACCGGAATTAAAACTTCTGAGTAGAAAATGTCAAATTTTTTTAGAAGGTTAGTAGATTGATTACAGGATGGTTATGTAGCAAAACTTACATGTTTTCGGCGGATAATGTTACGAAGGTAACATGGGTGCATGCGCACCGTAAACATACCAAAGAAGTACTGAATTGTAAGCTTGAGGGTAGTCGTCCTATGCAACATGTTATGGTATGGCCTTGCAAACAGCATTTGGCTGAACCGTGTATTGATCGCTGAGTTGGTTACTGTTCCTGGTTTCTTAATCAATATACAACACTTCGACACCGTTAAGAAGTGGTCCTGCTTTTTTTTGCGGTGTATAAGACTTCAACAGTATTATCAATTGTGCCTATAAGATGCTGGTTTTCGAGTAACTGTTAAGAAAATTTTGAATTGTGTTATTAAGAAATTCTTGCACATGGTCGCCAAATATAGTTAAAAAAATGTCTTCCGGTTTGTACGACATATCATTTTGCACTCTCAGGAGGGGTTAAGTGGTAAACAAAATTTAAAAAACAGGTTATTATAACCATTATTCTTTGTAATGTTTTAAGGGGTGGACTTATTTAAAACAATTCCATTTTAAAGACGCGGAGTCCAGGTTCCGCATATTATGAACCGCAGGGCTGCTTGAAGGTGAATGGACAGCATCACGATCTTGCCACTTAAACATCCGCAAAATAGCCCCCCCTGTGTTAATTCAGTTAGGTGGTGGGTGTCTACAAGTGCGGTATGGTAGTGGAGATGAAGAGACGATTTTATTGTCGTAAAGGGAATCGAATCCAGGCCGTCAAGCCTATTCGAAAATATCTGTAATTCACAAATAAAGAGCATCTATATGTCAGGATTTACAATACTGCGAAAGTGAGTACATGGGCCTAATTGAACGATGCGTTTAGAAATATTACACTACAAATTATGTAAAGCAGCAGAAAATGGCAGACAGCAATGACAATACACCGTGTTCCTCCGGCCAGTTTCTTGCAAGATAAGTCGCAGTAGAAAATCCTAGGTCCCTGACACATTACAATAAAATGAATTTCACACAATGGAAAGTAATGAATTATTATTAATTATTACACGAGTGTGACCAATCACGACGCCGTGTTGGACTTTCAGCCCGGAGGCCTGCTATCTTTACTTATTCGTAACTTTCTCCAATTCGTTCAAGCATATGATCCGTGCGCATCATTTTTACAACTACTTTCCATCATATGCTTCAATCATTAAACAGAAATTCAGGATATTTTGTTAGAGTTGTAGCAGATTGCCTTTTTAGAGATCTGCGCTCCTGTGGAATCTTACGCAGCGTAGAATGGTAGTTCCTTAGTGACGTTTCGGGACAACCTATCGGTCCAATCTCCAAGGTTCAAGTAGTCTTGATCTTTGACCCTTGCAGATGGGACGGATATGTTGTCCCGAAACGTCGGTAGTAAACTTCCATTCTGTGCTGCGTAAAATCCCAAAAGATTGCAGACCTTATTGACACTGCAGCTAAAGCCAGCAATCACGCAACGTCTTTTGTTTTCTCGGATACAGCCAATTTTTGAAACAATTCACTGACTCATTAAGACCAAAGTGTTCCATTTGCAACGAGTGTACCACGTTGCAGTACTCAAAGTTTGGGGATTACGGTTGGTGCTCCAGATTATGACGGAGGATAGGATATTAATGAAACGGTTATAAAAATATCCATAACCTAGACAGAATTCGAACCCGCGACCCAAGTGCTGGCTCGGTCTAAGACCTTGTTCACGATGAACAGCGCGGGCCATTTGGGTAGGCAGCCTACCACGTATTCACCATTCGTGCCAGTGGCTTAGATAACCACTCTGAAGGACACGCGCAAGTCGATGATCGACAGCCGCCTTTAATTATTAGCGAAGTTACTCCAAACTCCACCACAGTGTTTGTCAGAAAAAGGAATTAAATATGAAAGAACCGACAACAAAATTTAAATGCTGTGTACTTTGGGGCCCCCCTTACCCACGGGGTTCCCGCAGAGTGGGATCTGTGGTGCCTTTATCTACGCCACTGATTCATCCTTTCTAACATCATAGTAATCAGAAGGAAGAGTTTCGGTGTTAAGTAGCAATTCAACCCACCCGTTGAGTAAAAGTGAACTTAAGAAACGGACAAGTAATTCACGCGGAACCCATGAAATGTCATGTTATATAAGCAGTCAGCGTGAACATCTGTATAATGCAGTTCTGTTGATTTAAAGTAGACTTGTTTATGTACAAGTGGATCCTACAGCAATATGACAAGTACAGGCCTGCCAAGTAACGTGGTGAAACTGTGCGACAATTTACAGTTGTTTAATTGGACTGCATTCTCACAGTCTAACTGTAAAGTCACGCTAACAATATAGAAAACAAAGCCTTTGATACTTTGCCAATTTCAAAGTCGCTCTTAGGTGGCCTTCGTGACTGAAAGTGAAAAAAAGATTCCAGCACACACCTACACTAAAGTGCTTTATTGATTCTTGGGTTATGTAAAGGAACGGTTACATCCGCAGGGTTATAGAATGTCTACAGACATGGCAAATAAACACTGAGTTATTGCGGAATTAAATAGAGGAGGTCCTGCCATTGGAATGTAGCTACTATCTTGGTACTCACCGGCACATACTAAGGAAAACCACGACAATCGTATGTCAGGATGGCTAACATGCCTTCCTGAATGAATTTAATTCATTCCGAAGCCCGATATATTATTAAACTTTATTGACTCAGGTAGGCTGCGCATGTTCTAACGGTGAAGCCTTCACAGCTTACTCATTGCATAGAGGGTGGAGAAATGGTGGTCCCATTCCCAGCAGGGGCAAGACAAGAAAATACTCTCTTCTTCAAAACCTCCAGATCGGCTCTGGGACCCATCCAAACTCCTACTGAAGGGTTAGTGGTGTCTGTTTCTCCGGGGATAAAACGGCTGAGGCAAGAATCTGACCACTCGCTGCATTTCCTGCCAAGATTACGAATTAGTGGAGCCATACCTCCCCGCGACATATGCCGTCATGAATTTCATGGGGACAAATTGACATTACTGTACACAGTGGAACCTCGGAACACGAAGAAAGAGTAAACGAAGGATACACAGACAAACATAGAGCCCTGCTACTGTGCTATTGGGAGTTTATGTATACACGTTAGACATAACGACCCCGTACAAAGTCAAATGAACAGAAAGTAATTCTTACTCCCCTGCTAAAGTTAAACCGACAAGGCATTCAGAGCAAAACATAAACTCGGCATTTCTACTATGCATATCGAAGGCTGAACATGGTAGCAGGGATGTCTAAAAGGAGTTCATTAGCATTGTGTCAACACACGAATTTAGTTGGAGGAAAAGATCATACACGGAAAGTTGATAGAACGAGCGTAAAAACTGAGAGGCATCGGAAAGAAAATAGAAAATGGAAGACGCCCGTTGTGTTAGAGTAAAATGGAAGTCAAACACGTATTCTAGAGCAGTCCAGAAACTAGAAAAAGGAGTAAGGAATTTTTTAAGTAAAAGAAGAGAGGCAATATAGTATAATATAACGTTCAGGCGCGTTCGCGTAACCATTGTTGCAGTAGAAAAGCAATAAGTATTACATATTCTGAGTGTGTATTTGTAGCCTTAGTTATCCAGCATGGACATACGCCGTATTATAGTGTCATCTGTGGCCTGTCGGGCTCTACAGTATTTTTCCAAATTATATACACGATTTAGGGAAAAGAAATCATTGAACATAAAATGTGTGTTTTGATTTTCTCTACAATTCTTGTCTGCACCATTCTCATTATAGAAACTGATCGAGATATTATCATAATTGTACACAGGTCTTCATGTGAAGTGCCTGTCATTCCTCTCAGATTTTAACGAAACTTGAATATTCTCAACAGATTTTCGAAAAATACTCAAATATCAAATTTCAAGAAAATCCGTCCAATGGGAGCCAAGTCTTTCCATGCGGATGAACGGACAGATAGGTAGACGGACATACAAGACGAAGCAATAGTCGCTTTTCGCAATTTTGCGAAAGCGCCTAAAATGGTTCAATATGAACCAGGAAGCAGTTTACAAGAAAATATGGTGTACTATAGAAGCTTTGGACAGTGCGGTATAAGGCGTGGGTCTGGGGCCGCTCGCTTACTGTGATTGCGGGTTCGAATTCCGCCGGGGGTATGGATGTCTGTCTCTTGTGAGTTCTGTGTGTTTTCAGGTAGACGTCTTTACGTCGGGCTGATCACTCGTCTAGAGGAGTTGTACCGAATGTGATGTGTCAGTGTGATCATGAAGCCTCGATCATGAGGAGGTCCAGCAGGGCTTGTTGCACCACGAAAAAAAAAAAGAAACTTTGGTTACAGATCTAGTTTGATACAGAGACAAAGCTTCGTACAAGTTGTTTAAAAGATAAAAAATTGAGAACAATCATGCATTTCATCGACAGGGAGCTATCAGCGACAACCGGGGTTAATCGGAAGGTAGTCCCAAAAAATATGGATGGACTAAACTGAATAACTATTATCAATGCACATATTTTGATTTTTACACATTAATATTGTACTTTTATTTTCGTGAAGACCTGATCATTAAGTAGGTATTGAATATTCTATATACGTTACACTTATCGGACAGGATATAAATCCAAAATACTGCATCTTCGTCTTTGTTTATAATTATCAGGTTACAAATAATATGTAGAAATATAATATATAGGTAAATCTACAATCTAACTCTCTATCAAATATCAAACGTCTGGTTATAAAACGGCTTATCTGTTATCGCTGTCAAACCAAAAGCTAAACAAAACGTTCGCACCTGTCCCCCATATTTTTATTTTACTTTCTACAAAAGTATTATTCTAAGATGTTGCACATTTTACTACGTTTCGACATAACACTATTTAGAACTTTGAAAACTGAAGTGTATTACTATGTATACAAAAATTCGGCTCGTACCTAACAGAAGACAATCTGTAACCATTATACAAACCGGTCAGTTGATACTCTTTAGGTAAGAGTTCGGTGTTTAATGTCAGAGCCGTAAGTAACGTATAATTACACTGTGCGGCAAAATGCAGAGTTTCTTAATATTACAGCAGATGGTACACACAGTTACCGTTGAAACTTGAAAAGTTAAGGGCCTAAATTACCTTACTATCGCTGTCGAGCCATAAGTTCCCACTCTGTCATTCTCTCATTAACGAATTGCAAGAAATCAGGAAGAACATTGTTGGGATGTCCAATAATAGAATAATGTTCATAAAAAGTTTTGTTAAAATCGGTCAAGTGCTTTAAAGTTAAGTGAGAGAATACCGAGACAGAATGGTGATATCAAAGCCTAATTGTTCGTCTTTAGGAAGAGAACTAGGCTAATGAAAGAGGTGACTGGCATTTATGTCAATAGCACAGCCATATTTCTGACTGTTACAAGCTACAGCTTTTCAGAATACCCCGTCCCCAAGCCCCATATCAAATGCTGCGTACGATAACCGAATAGCGACTGGGCTGAACGACAGATAAATCGTGGTTTGATTGTTGGCAGACACAAGACAATTTTTCCTCTTCCCAAAGTGTCCAGATCTGCACTACTGTACACCCAACTCCCTTATTCGATGGCTTCTGGGGACCCTTTCACCTGGAATAAAGCGGTCAGGGTATGGAGCTGACCACTCATTTCCATCTTGTGATGTGGTTAAGAATGAGTGGAGAGAAGTCTTCACGGCTTGTACAGGGGCCAGTTTTTGTTATACGTCAAACGAATCGATCCCAATTTCACCGCCGTTACGAAAATTACAGTGCTACGCATTAAAAGCAGATGAGTAGCCAGATTCATACCTATCGCTTTGCGCAGGGAAAGATTTCCCGGTATTCATTAAATAGAAAGCAGGGTAGACCTCAGCATCGTTCTGGGTCCAGTGGCGTAAGAAAAACTTGTCTCTGTCAGAAATCGAATCCTGCGCAAGCGGCTTCATCTTAAGCCACATCTTGTCCGATTCTCTTAAGAAACTATCTTCCTCTTCTGGACGACGCATGTCCCTTTTTTCCTACAGGATTACAGGAATTCCTTCTTCTTGGTAACGGCCATATTAATGTCTTCTCTAGCCAAATATTGTCCAAAAAATACTCGTCAAAGGCTCTTAACGTAGGAGCTACGTTCCGTCGGAGGAAAAGGGCCTAGAACAAATATGGTAATGAACGAAATATTTGACATAGGTTTAGTCCGTGTTATATTGTAACCTCTTTTAACGTAAAAAAAAAGATCTCATTAAATTGCTGAGTTATCATTCCGGTTTTTCAGCTTCATCATGATTCAGCAGTGCCTGTTAAAACTGGTGAAACTGTCGTATATCCTGGCCTGTACGATGCGAAAGTAGACATGACATTGACTGTGCTTGTGCTTCATATCCAGAATTTACTGTTTTTGTCCTCATAATACCACCATGAGCCTCATTTATGATAAGAACAAATAAGTGTACATAAAATTCTGGTTAAAACTCTCAACGCTTTACTTATACGTAAATTGGACATTACAACGATACTTACCAAAACCGATGTTCGAGAAATAGACTGCGAAAATAACATAATCAAGAGCCGGTCCGAGACATATGGGTGCCCCGGGGACAGAAATATTGTAGCGACCTTTAAACCGAAATTCTTCAAACTTTTCCGGCCTAGGACAGAGCTGGCGAATGTTTTTGGGGGGTGTCAAAATTGCGGATAATTTTCGGAGAAGTTCTTCCGCGCGTGGGTACCAGCACCATATTTCCGATTATAGTAGTGACGTCATAGTGCCCCGGGCAGCTGCCCGGCTGGCCCGCCCATCAGACAGGCCGTGCTACAACGACAATTGAGAAACGGCGATTACGAAATTTTTTAATTTTCTAACAGAATTAATTATTTCCATTTTCACAATAACTATCAACTGTTCAAGGAAGATCTAGAATTGATGAATAAATGACAAGGTTAGCAAAACATTCAATTAGTTATCACTTGGTGAGTGCCCCAACAATGTATTTATCCGGTCACTTAGACCGACAATAATTCAGTCAGTGACAAAGTCATTGATTCAACCACTGAGTCACATAATCAGTCTGCCAAGGAGACATTCACTCAATCGGTCTGCAGCCAGTCATCCGGGTAAGAAGACATTAAATCTTTCGAGCAAAAATCAGTACAGTCAATCATTCATTGGTTCATCCATTCAATTGGTCATTGATTGAATGACTCATTCATTCAGCCAGTCATTTCTCAGTTCATCACCCACTCAAACTTCCTTCTTCTTATAACGCTGAATACTAACGCCGCAAACAATATCTTGAGGTCTTCACCCTTCTGGGGTATTACGTAGCGATGAGAGGCAGTTAGTTACCAACGTTTCGGGACAGTATATCCGTCCCATCTTCAAGGTCAAGATGGGACCGAAACGTCGGTAACTAACTAGCAATCAACGCTGCGCAATATCCCAGAAGAGCGAATACCTCATTTACGTCGCGGCGGAGGCGTGAAATCAAGCAAAAAAAAAACCTCACTTAAGTCAATCAAAATATTTGTTACATTATCCAGTGATTCAGGAAAGCTTTAGACGGTTGTGTTACATCACCTGGACATGATTCGTCTATCTGTAACTGACCACATCTCCACTTGCAACAGTACTAAACCTGCCCCTTCATGGTTCATGGGTCGACATGCCCGACCTAGTTAAACGATCAAGGCACTTTCTCTGCCTGATTCTCAGTACCATAAAGCCGCAAAGACGATACCGTCGGCCCTCTGAGAAATCATAAGAAGTAGAAATCGTCTGTGTCTCACCTAACGTGTCAAGTAAAAGGCAAATGAGACGGAAAGGTGGGGGGAGAGAAGAAGAAATACACATCTCTTAAGGTGCGCGTGCGGAATTTGGACGATACTATTGCGACATGCCGTCTGTGGGTGAAAGTAACATGTCTTTATTAATTCTTGTAGTGCAGGCCTCGTCTCTGAATTGCTAAAAGTTTACACATAAGTGAATTATGTCATGTTTCGTAATGCTTACATTCGCCGCAACACCAGGGCAGCAGATGTAGCAGTCAGTGCGATGCATTCCCTTGCGTTCGTACGTGCGGAAACAATATCACCTGTGCACTACTGGCGACGAAACACAAACACACACACACACATATATATGATGAGTATATTTTTGAAGATTCACGTCGTCTGGGATAAGATGCCATATCAATTGGTGAATAGTTATCAGCATGTAGAAGGAGCTCGCTGTCTGCACGTTCAGAAACCACCCTGACGACTGAGACAACAAGCTCCTCCACAACGCTGATAACCATATACCAATCGACACGGCGTCGTATCCCACAAGACATGATTCTTGATCAATACCATTGCCAGCACCTCAAGCCTCGTAAGAGTATTCTCATTGTTGTTACGGCATTACAAAGTTAATGTACTTAAAAAAAATCGCTCGCGTCTTCATTTTATTTTATATCTATTGCATTTTTTTTATTAATATTTTACTACTTGCGCTCAAGTGACGTTGTACACGAATGTATCATGAACGGTAATGTCGAAGAGCAGCGCCCCGGGTGGCAGTCATAGTCGCCCCGCCCTTAGTCTGACCCCAAGTTATAGCCTAAATTGTGTCAAATCTTGATCCCGTCGAAAGCTGGGATCAAGTTCCAAATAATAAATATTCCGCGCTTGCCCGAATTTTACACATCGCCTACTGTAAATTCTGTACAAAAGGATAAAACTCGTATTATAAACGCCTGTCTAAGAGCAATTCGTCATTTGTTCCTTTACACAGCATACAGTTACCGAGCGCTTGTGAATTGAATTGGAAAGTACGCGGAAGGAATAAACTGTTTCCCGTTTCACAGAGTGACTCGTAATTTACATGGAGGGGTTTAAGACCCCAGGCAGTAGGTAACACGATGGTTTCAAAATATTCCCATATCTTATCTAACTGCCCGATGCATATGAAAGAAACAATGTGAATGCACTGCTACCAAGTTGGACTTTTGGTGACAGAAATCTGTGGGAAGATTTCGAAATAGTGCCTGTATGATTTCTGTTTCGCTCGCTACAGCCAAAAGGACTGCTGTTTTAATCATACTTATAAAGCGTCTACAACAGACGAGGCCAAGGACTAAATCGGGCTGTACAGTCAAAACGAAGAAGACAAGAATGTTCTGTTTGAGAGCGATCCTAATTAGGGGACCGAGAAACCAATGTCATGCTCCTGATGAAAAATTGTGAACTACACCAAAACTCAGCATTTACCATGAAGCCCCGTATTTCTTATAAGGCCGAATTCTATCAGGCTGCTAAATTACAAATTTCCCTCCTTGCGTAATGAAGGAAATATTAAACCTGCTGACCTATAACACTTAATTACATTACATAATTACATTTCAACTAACCCCGTGGTACAGAGAAGACATTAAGAGCAAATGGGCGGTCTGCGGAACGAGTTTAATGGCTCGGGAACTCGTTAACAGTTCTTTAATAGGATCCGTTTCATAGACTGTACTGAAGGTAAAGTAAAGCAGTGGTGCATAAATCCACGGAGCCAGGTCGCCGTGGTGACTGAACTATGTACGGTAGCGCCTCACATTTGCTGATCCTGAGTTCGAAACTTCCTTCATGTCACACTTCTGGGGCCTAGAATTTTCAGATGGCTCGTAGACATTTGGAAAATTTTTACAGCCCTGCACGAAAGTAAAAGTAGTTACGCATATGTATGTCATGAGGGAATAGGGGGGAGTGGAGGTATAGCTCTACTCATTCTGAACTCCGGCGGTAGATGGAGGTGAGTGGTCAGGTTCATGTCCCGGCTGCCGCACCCTCGACGAGGGAACTCTCAGTAACCACTGAATAGGAGATGTGATTAGCCCCAGAGCCGCAATTGAACGCTTATAAACAGAAACTAATCTCGTACCCATACCAGGAATTGAAAAGCGGTTCCTCGGTCGTCCAACCATGTTACTATAGTGGCACAGCTATCCTGGCTCCAGGAATATCGGACTAAAATAAAAATTAACTGGCCCTGACAACTATTCATTTAGACCACAAATACCAAACCATAACAAAGGCGAAGAATATCAAGGTTTGGAAATCTAATATACAGCCATACAGACAAGACCTTTCCATAAGTCTTTCACTTAATACACTTTGACCAAAAGATAAAAAAGGCACACAATGGAATATGAAAGTTTAATTGGTGTGCAGTCTATTATGCAAGGCCCTTGTTAAGTCCAAATTGTTGTTTCTCACGAGTGCGTGAGGACAGACCATGCACGAGTACCAGTTTAAACCCGTTTATAAGTTTTTTTTAAGGAGGCGGAATACCTCATTCAGTACAGTGACTGGTCCACGGACTGGACAACAGACGAACACTGACTCGATTCCCGAAAGGGGCAAGAGATGCCTCTTCTCCAAAGTGTCGAGGAAGGCTATCGGTCATACCCAGCTTCATATTCAGTGGTTATATGGGCTCCTGCCGCGAAGGTGAAACGGTCAGGCTGTGAAACAAATCACTCACCTCCATCTAGTGCCAAAGTTAAGAATGTGTCGAGCTATACCCCAAATCCAGCCTATGCCTTCACATTGCGCATGGAACAAATTTACCTTTGCCGTTAGAAGTTGCTTCCAAATTTTATGAGGCAAGACATTTGCAAATAATGCCATTTGTTTTTTTTTAAATATAAATTTTTCGACAATAACATAAACAGTAAGTATAGGATTGCTGTAGCAGCATATGAAAAGCGTTAAAAATTAGTTTATACAAATAATAATATTTTCACAGAGATATTAACTGAAAAATATTTTTAGCCTTCTTTCATTACCGACAAACAAAACCGGAACATTTCAAAAGCGTTACAATTGTTTGGTTACTTTCGTCTCTGAGAATCTCAAATGAGGCCACCAACTAATTATGTAAACAAAACACACACTGTTGATCCAGGTGGACGCGCGGTCTAAGGCGTGGGTCTACGGCCATTCGCTTGCTGGGATTGCAGGTTAAAATCCCTCCGGGGGGAATGGATGTCTATCTCTTGTGACTGTTGTGTGTTGTCAGGTAGATGTCTCTGCGACGGGCCGATCCCTCATCCAGGGGAGTCCTACCGAGTGTGTGTGTGTGTGTGTAATCGAGTGTAATTAAGGGCAACAATAACCTCTGAACCTATAATGAGTAGGTAGGCAGAGGTCAAGACTACAACAGAGAGAAAACAAAGTCAAATAATAACCCGATTCTTGTACTAATACAACAAGCTGTCTTTCAAACGTTAGGGTTCCCTCTTTTCCGTAATTCGTGACAGATACGCCGTGCCTAATTCTTTACATCCTCAACTACTGAAAATGTCCTCATATTAAAACTGACTGTGGTGACGTCAAGGTGACGGTGGGGGGAGGGGGGGCAAGGACTCAAACTGTGCAGTGTTTTGTAATGGCTCGGAGTCAAATTTGTTACAGGCAATCAAGAACACAAAGAAAGAATGTTATAAGTATGACTTGCGGTAATTAAAGCGAAAGTAAACCATCTCCGTAATTAGTGAATGCAACTACCAAACAAATTGCTAATCATAACCTGCCACGATAGCCACAATTTATTTCTTGCCAGACTCATTCCGGTCTACATCAATTGTCGGATTAATCGCCGATTCTTGTGTCAGTTATAATTTTGTCCCGCACAATTTATCATTTATTTATAATTTACAATTTTTAAGTTTTCAGAGTTGTTTCGGCGTTCTATCTCGACTTTTCCAGAGAAAGGATTAACAAAAGTTTTCTCGTTTTAAACGTGTCCGCGTGCAGTATGTTGCTCGCGAGCTGCGGTTTGGGCCGGCCTGTTCTGAAGACGCGATGCAGACAACTGCCGACATGTGACGTGCAAAAAATATGAGTCTCGTCTTTGCTTCGCTGCCTTCAGACTGTGACTGTTACACTCTGTGAACATTCATACAGCTCCTCAAGTTTTACTTCCAAAAGAAAGGGCTCAAACCCAGACAACAGACGAGAGGTTAGAATTTCGACCTCAAATGAAAATAACTTTAATTACACGGTTACAGAGAAGATGGCAAAGGACGTGATCTCTAGCGCACGATTTCCGGAAAATCCGTGACTAGTAGTCGGAAATAGCGGAAGCCGCGTTCTGAACGTTCACAATGAGCTAAACACGGACTACTCAGTACAAGCAACTGTAGGCGATATTCGCCGGAAGGCTAACATCACGATTCTCTGACACGTGCGCCGACACCAAAGCACCTCTCTAATTCTCAATTATAATTCCTGACAGGAACAACAGCATTAACAGCCTCAGTGCCTGTGCTGTTTTGTTGTCAACACCAGGGAGCCTGTCGAGTATAAAATCCCCTTATATTCCCTTCTCTTCCGTCATATCTGTCTGGTTGCTGTTACAAGCATAACGAAGACAGAGATACCCAATTGCACGACATGATATAAGTTCACCCCTCTATCATGGCTGGGAAAACATAACGCGGCTTAATAAATATGTATGATTTTTTTTTTAAATTACATCAAACCAACTACTTGCACACAATGTACTTCACTTGGTAAAATCACACTTTAAAACACATTAAAAGTAATAATCACCTCCTACATGTTTCGATCCCATTGGATCATCATCAGGGAGTTGGAGTGCCTATATTTGAAGTTATTGGGTTCTTCTGATTTTCGTAGTGATGTAAACAGTGTTGTGGCCCTGTGCAAACAGCACAGGGCGGACAACGACCAGATCAACCCAGCACAACATAACCTACACTATCACTACATGCTGCCACAACACTGTTTACATCACTACGGAAATCAGAAGAACCCAATAACTTCAAATATAGGCACTCCAACTCCCTGATGATGATCCAATGGGATCGAAACATGTAGGAGGTGATTATGACTTTTAATGTGTTTTAAAGTGTGATTTTACCAAGTGAAGTACATTGTGTGCAAGTAGTTGGTTTGATATAATTTTTAAAAAAATTGACAATATTGCACGGTCATAAAAATGAAAATAAATACGTATGATATTGACACGATATTGTAATGCTGCGCTACGGCGGACAATAGAAAACACGAGTGATGTCGCATACTCTTCTTTTAGTATCTCAATTCACTGCTAAATATAGAGTTGTAAGTTATCTGCTTTTTGCAGTGCAACTATTTATCTACCAGTTAAGAGGTTTAGACGTCTGTAATATAAGAAATACGCAAATTCATTGTTTCAATACAGTTTACTCTAAAAAAGGACTAGCGCGAAGAACATCCGATGTCATTATGCCTTCTCTGACAAAAGTGGAGAACAGAAAACGTGGAAAAATCATGATGCGATCGACAGAACGCTACACATTATTACTCTCAGGGTGACGTACGGTACAGTTTCTGAAATGCCAGTTCACATTTTGTCAATAACCGTACTTTACGTCACATATATTTGATTATTTAGTTTATAACTGTAGCAACATGGAATTAATAATTATTAATTTCTATATTTTCCGCAGTCTTCTAGTAACAAACCACATTTAGTGCAAATGTAGGAATTCCGTCTGCCTCTATCCAGACACTTCAGCAATTAAAATATCAAGGTCGTCGATTAGTCCTAATACACGCAGACGAGAAATTTTAAGGAAATCTATCAAACGCGGTGATGATGATCACAATAATACAAAGAAGAAAGAATCTCAAGAAACACTTTAATACAAAGGACCTACGATTGAATTACACTGTATGTGGAAGTGAAGGTGATGCCAATAACCGTTAAGTGCGACCACATGTCAGTAGCGATCGTCTTAGAAGAGCTTAGAAGACATCTTCGTCAAACACTTCAGCTCGTAATTGAAGACGACGGCCTTTCTGGAAGAAGCACACATCTTGGCAGTATTACGTGATGAGTCTCAGGGAGAAGGTCTGAACTGACCCATGGACAGGATACTGAAGGTGTGAAAATATAATGGTTATTATTATTATTATTATGCTATAATAATAATAATAAACTAGTGCTTTCCTATCTAATGGAAGAAACTTAACAATTCAGATATTTAAAGTTTAATGCACAGTTGAAAAATCAAATCCAAACTGCAAAACGGCTATTGAGAATTGCCTTAACTACAATAGCTGGAAAAGTTCTGGAAGGTGACTAAATTTAAACTAAAGTACAAAACTCTGCGAAGTAATATGCACTAAGCGATGCTTCTAATCCACAGAAAATGCCTTCGGCAAAGACCGATAACAGAAATATATTGTAAATGCTTCAGGAATACCTGAGCTCTCTTTTTCTTCAACTGGCAGCACAACGTTGTAATGGCTACTGTCCAGTTCATCACTGAAACTGATATTTCCTTCAGTCACATTATCTGCAGCTACATGGCTAACGGACCACGTTCCAATTATCTGGCTGTCAGATTCAAAATAAACAAATACACACGTCATATTCTGACAGTCAGAGGACCGTGCATCGTGATATATTCTTACAATAAAACCAACGAGATGCACTAATTTCTAAGATTTAATTTTGGAATAGAAATCTACATGTTTCAGACAGGTTTTCTGTCCATCATCAGGAGTCTAGTACTGTGTACACAGCAATAGGTATGTCATACAGGTTACGCTTACTGCTTGCTAGCGGGACCAGGATGGAATCCATCCTGGTCCCGATAGCAAGCAGTCAGCATAACCTGTATGACATATACCTATTGCTGTGTGTACAGTGCTAGACTCCTGATGATGGACAGAGAAACTGTCCGAAACATGTAGCGTTTTATTCCAAAAATAAATTCGAGAATTCAGTGCATCTCGTTGGTTTTATTATAAGAACATACGTCATATATTTCAACAATAGCTACTAGTTCGATGTTAACCTCATACTCTCCAGTACACGTATGTCTTGTAAGCTTCCCTCGTAACAACGTGCATCCAAAATTATTCTCAGTAATCTCACACGTAACAAATTGGCGGACGCGTCGAAAGAAATAATTTCCATCTCTAGCTACAGGTTTCATAAAGTAGCTTAATCCGGTCGTTAACAGTTTTAATCACAGTATCACGGTGTATGCATCTCATCAACTACGGAAATTTGTTTTCGGCAACAGTACAAAAAAGAAATTAATACTGATAGTAGCACTGCCAATTGATGGTCTTGCTTGTAACTGCTAACAACTCTGTTACATAACGACAAAATGTCGAGGTTCAGAATTTTATAAACAATATGCCCGTGAATGACCACTACGACTTTAATCTGGTTTTACTCAGGGTCCGTTTACGGTACAGTTGAAATATATATTAGTGAGAAAGATGGAAACAATAAGTTCTGTCCGGCTTGCAACCTACTGCGCACTCAGGCAGAAAGGTGGAGCTACATTAATCAAAATCGCAAAATGTCCTGAAAAAATGAGTGGGGGGAGGGGGGGGAACTGTGAAAGCGGAAAGACAGTTTCGGCAGATGGGAAGGACCCAGCATGGTAACCAAATATTCTTAACCGGAACAGTTTTGTGAACAGTGGCTGGGTCCGTAAGGGAAAAAAGTTCCTACTGGCCAGTGATTGAAAAAACGCGTTGAAGACAGGCAATATTTTCAAGAAGTCCGCAGATGTCTGCTATTAGGCGACGTAATATTCTTAAAAAAATCTTTGGCAAGTCGTTCGAAAAGATCTTCATCTCCTCGCATTTCAATTGCAGATTGTGTAGCACTGCAATATACTGCATAAATCTTGTTCACCTTTCCTCGACCAAACGGCATATGATCACCATATCTCAGACCCACAGGCTCTTTCTTCTGAGAATTTCTTAAGGGCGATGCGCGTACCGCTCCGTTGCTGCTAACAATAGAACAGGTCATGACATGGACCATAGCGGACAGTGCATAAAATGACTACGATATTCCCCCCAAAAATGTGGCAGGAAACTGAATATCGGTTTGACGATGCTCATGTCGCTCGTAGCGCTCATGTTAAATTTAACTGGTGTTTCATAACACTTCTTGAGTTCCCTTTCAGATAGTTCATATTCTTAAATGTATCTCGTATGCATCTGAGTAATACAAAATTAAAACCGTAAAGGTGGCTGACGAAAACTCTGCACACGACATTGCAATTAACCATCTTCAAGTGGTTTAAATGGAAGATGCCCGACATAACTATGGCGTAATGTATCGCTTAGTCACATGGCAGTAGCTAAGTAAAATGATTTATTACAACGCGGAAATGGGGATTTAAAGAGGAATTTTTAGACAGCCTATAATACATTCATACATCAGCTTAGGATGCAAAGTGTTTCAAACTTGTTCGTCAGAGACGGGCTTTCTCTCAAGCGGAACCTCTCTACCTCGCGGGCAGGAAAGGGAAATCTGCTTTGAAGATGAGCAAAATGACATGTGTTGAAAGGACAAAGCAAGGAGATCTGTTCTGCAAGGAAGGCACTCCATTTGTCTACGAAATACACGAAATACACTGCGCACGAACCCGGAAGAAACGGTATTCGATAACAATGCAGGGCAGTCTGTTACTACATTAACGTCACTTAGCGTTAAAAAATTCTGCATTTTGCCCACACAGTGAATTTATATACGTACGTAACGTGCGATTTTGAAAATAGAGACTGATTACTTCCGTAACATCACTTACCGGATTGGTCTTTGTCGTGGACATATAGTATGCCTCCTACAAGGGTGAAATTTTTAAACGCTGGCCTACCAAAATAAATTTCAGCCTTCAAAGGGTTGATCATGCCATTCAATAATTATTGCTTCTGTGTGTTTAAATCAACCGAATTCCTGATTCTTTATAGTAAATTTTTCGTTATATTATAATTTACTAATTTGTTTTATTCTTGGAAATACATATAAACCTATAATTTCAAAATTCTGAAAAAAGTTTTTAGATTTTAATAGAATTTCTGTCAAACTTACGAGTTTCTTACGGTGACGCGAAGTACACACTTTACCCTATACATGTTTGTACCTAGCAACTGTCCCGTTCAGTACTCCGGATTACACTTAGGTTTCATTTTAGAACACGGGAGTGGAAACTGTCCGTCCTGAATGATGGTTTTTGTAGTTTCCCTCATTCCTTCTTAAAAAAATTGTGTATCATATTCAAGTTTCACTAATTAAATCATTTTATCTGTCACAACTAACACGAAATAATGTAACCAAAGCGTCTGACTTTATTTGCAAGCCACAAAAAAACATTTTGCTAAGGCAAGAATTTAGAACAACCACAATTTATCCCGTACTGCATGTAATTAACACAGACATTAAAGCTATGAGTTTCTGTACATTTTTCTCCTGACCGTAATTATTGTTGAGTCTTGGCCTCATATAATCCCACTTTTAAACGTAATTCGTTGAAATCCATTCTGTAGTTTCGGAAGTAAAACATGTGGACGGGCGGACATGATCTACTTAAAACATTCCCAATTTTCACATCCGGTTAGAAGTAATCTGAGACCGAAGACTGGGGGTGTCAGTAGGCTTACTTGTCTTCTCGTTATTCTCAGCGGAGAGACGTCTATTGTTCTAGCAATTAATATTCAAGCAACGGCGCTTTCAAGGACGCATTGAGCTTCAGTTCATTCTCCCTGCATGTATCCAGCTTTCTCTCCTACCTTTAGGTCGAGGTCGCTCTGGCTGTTCCCCAGGAAGTGAAGAGGATGAACTCTGGTATATGCGTTCGTCACGCAGTAAAAATGTTTTCACATCATTTCTTGTATGCAGCTGAACCAAACTCTGTGTTCTGCACACCTTTCCCTTTCGTTCCAAATCTTTCACTTTAATTGCTTCTTAATTCACTACAGCTTATTCATTCGAAGTTATGTTTATTATTACAACTGTTTCCACAAACTTTGGAGTCTTTAAATTTACGAGCAACTTTCCATTTGTGCACCACACGGGAAGTAAACACCCTTTGTTACTCTTCATGTAGGACACTATTTAAAAAAGTGCACTTTTGAAAATCTCCCTACAAAAGCTATGTTTTGATTTGAGATTGTCCGCATTGACTTTTCTCTCAACTAAACACACTGTAAGGTGACTAATTATAATACATTTAAATTACTGTTTGTATCTTTACAAAGAAAAATTTTCTTCATACTTGGTTTGCGTTTTTTCAAAAGGTGAATGAAAAGGACGCATAGCGTCAGGGACGTTTTAAGGCATTTCTGGGTCCGAATTAAAAACGAATTTGAATTCCAAACCTATTCAAAATCCCGATGTGATAGAGCATACAGAAAACTGTAAGAATTTACATTAAAATGCGGCTGAACAAAATCTCAATTACAAACAACCTCTTGGGTCCTCTCGGATGGGGGGGGGGGAGGCATGCAGCCGGATAGGTTGTGATACTATTAAACTGGCAGGCACTGCACATTGCAGTGATTTGTACGTCTACCGTTCGTGACATCACTGAAAAAACGTGTTTGATTGTTATGAAATAATGTAGGCGCTGGAGATATATACTAAACCCTGTCCACGAGATTTATTTTTGTTTATTTCTCTCAGAAATGGTTCGTACGAAAAATTGGTAATCTACGATAAAGAAAATAATGATAGATCTGTCCTTAGAGCCGACATCTATTTCGTGATATTTTCAGTACTGCACACATTTCAGGAAATGCATGGAAGCTTTCTGTATGACTGTGCTAATTGTAAGGGATCACTGTTTAAAGACGTTAAAGCACAATTAAAAGTACTGATGTCATGAAACCGGTTCGTGCACTTACATTAGTGAGATAACATTTATACACACTCAGTGGCCCAAAAGTCAGCCAACCGGTTAGTACAAAGAACATTAGTAAAATGCACATCCGTTGTCAATCTGTCAATTTCCAAAACGGCATAACAGCGCTGTGAACTGTGTAGTGAACGTGGAGGATCCCATTTCGAAAACGTTTTGTAAATTCAGTAAGTAATAAAGAGGAGACCGCGGTGGCACAGTGGTTAAGGTGCTGTGCTACAAATCGGAAGGTCGCTGGTACGATCCCATCTGGTGTCACTGGAATTTTTCATTGACGTAAAAAAAAAATCCTTCCGAACGCACTATGGCCCTGGAGTCGACTGAGCCTTTAACAGAAATGAGTATCCAGGAGCATTTCCTGGGGGTAAAGGCGGCCGGTGCGTAAGGCTGACAACCTTACCACCATCCTGTGCCGTTGTCATGAAATCGGGGAACCTTAACTTCTTGGAACCCTCTGGACCAATCCAGGCCTGTAACGGGACTGCTTACCTCTTTACCTTTAGTAAGTAATAAAGGAATTTACAACCTATTTTAGTGCACATTTTGTTGACTGCACTGACTTTTGTGGAATTATGTACGTTGCCTTAGTTTGGATTTAGAAAAGTGCCACTGACAATAAGTTTATAAAATTTAAAATAAAAAATTTAGCACCTTAGATTATGAAATTCTCCCTCGACTTCGTTCGCCTGTAAAAGCGTGTCCACAGCCACGCACTTTACAGTTTCAGTAATTTGCTCAACACATATCCGCATTCCAACGCAACCTAAAAGCTGCTGACGGACCACCTACAGATAATGAGAAAGGCAGTAATAAGATATTAAGAATGTATGGAACAACGGAATTTAACTGATGGAAGGCTTTTAAACTTACCTGACCTGGTGCGGCAATTTCAAAGGAGATACAGGGAGTGGAAGAGAGGTCGTGAATTATATACGGTGGTATATCCTAGAATTAGCCTACAAAATATACTGAAACATGCCTATAACGGAATAACAAGGGACCGAATATTCCCGTCGTAAGCATGTTCCACTTAATACAGGTACTTGAAGTTAAAAGATCCTGGGGACTGCGAAAGTGTTCCGCTCAAAAGACAGGATTCCAGTCTATATAGGTTCCTTTTAAGACAGGATGATTGTATCACGAAAATTCTAAGGAATTTTAAATGGTGCACGGCCGGACTTCAAAAAACGGGAACTAGGGAAGGATATATATATATATATATATAGATAGGAATGCAATTTTTTTATACTTTGGAATGCTAAAAGCGGATATTTTGATTAAAATCGTCCCCTTTCTATGAATGTAAATTACGTATCACTTTGCGGGAGAAGCGAAGGGAAACATAAATCACCACCTCTAGAAATTATAACAGATTAAGAGAGGATCAGAACGTACTGTGCAACACGGTAATCCCCTGCCCCGTAGCAGTTAAATAGGGATACCACTTTATAAAAAACCAAAAACCGGGAACGTTAATAACATTTAGGTGGTAGAAGGTGCATAGAAAGCAAAACATTCAACTCGTACCGCAACGATACAAGCAGAGTAGCTTATTACGAATACCAGAACGAGGTAATTCAGGTAGCAAAATTAATACACAATGACGATGATGATGATGATAATAATAATAATAATACTTTTATGGAGCAGAGTCTTATCTGAGAAGCTGACAGGATTCAGATAGTGACGAAATTCCGCGCATTTTATTAAACCCGAAAGTTCGCTACCGTATTCACAAAAGTCCGTCACCTGTCCCTACCCTGAGCCAGATAATCCAGTCCATGCCCCCAACACATGCCTTAAACATCCCTTTTAGTATTATCCTAATGTCAACTCCTGGGTCTTCCAAGTGGACCCCTTCCCTCAGGTCTCCCCACCAAACCTCTCTTGTCTCCCATAAGTGCTACAAGCCTCGACCATCTCATTCCCCTTTAATTTATCTTCCGTTTGGTGAGGAGTACTCCTCTGTTACCTCAACCCTCTTAAGGCCAAATATCTTCCTCAGCACCTTATTCTCGAACATCCTCAGCCTACGGTCCTCCCTCAATGTGAAAGACCAAGTTTCACACCCACCAAAAAAAAAAAAACAGGCAAAGTTATAGTTTAGTATTTTTCAATTTTTATATTATTTGACAGCAAACCGGAAGACAGATGATCCTGCGCTGGACGGCAGCAAGCATTCCCCGAGTTCAATCTGCTCTTAATTTCTTCATTAATGCAATCATGATTGGTTAGGTTTGTTCCCAAATACCTGAACTGTTCCATCCTTTAAAAAATGTATTACCTATCTTTATGTTGTGACTTTCCACTGCATTTTGTTCACGAGACAAGAACATGTACTTACTCTTCTCAGCATTTACATATAGGCCAAACTCCTTACTAGCGACTGAGAAAGCTTCTGTGTTTTAATAATAATAATAATAATAATAATAATAATAATAATAATAATAATTTTGTGCATATCTGTTCCCCATCCTTCCCAGTCCCAGTCCAGACTCAAAAAACACTAACTTACACATTACCTCTCCCTCACCTATTCCTTCCTGTTAGTGGCAGGCTGATCGTGGTCCTCCTTCTACAGATGTTATCTCCTACCGTGGAAAAGTCAAAATGTTTGTAAGTGTTGTATTAAATGTCATAATTTTTGTGACTCTGAAAAACGCGAGACTGTCCCCAGCAAACCGGGACGAATGTGATCCCTACAGATGAGGCAGACTGCAGCCTGCGTCGGGTCTCACGTGTTCTCACGTGTCCCGGGCATAAACAGCGCCAGAGATAGCACCCACGTACCTCAGTCTAACTAGTGAACCAGGAAATACACCTCTGTCTTCATTTCCTCGAAAGTGAAGAAGCTTAGGACGTTATACAACAATTACATAACAAAGTAGAACAGGCACATGTACATACACACAAAGGCATTAGTCCATTGTTTCATTCTTCGGGTCCACTCGGCTTGCAATTGGACTTGTAAGCTTTGAGGTAACACGATGCAACCTGTGGCATGTAACTAGATGCATTGTCCAAATGTTCATGCAGCCAGCTACTTGGGAACTCTGTAGATGTCACACGAGAATTCAGTAACGCAACATTAAGCGGACGTGTGCTTGTGCAGTTGCTTCATTTCTTGAATTTAACAGTATACACGTGTTTGTTAGTGAAACTGTATTTCAGAAGCGACAAAAGGAACTATCAAAACATACACTCTACGTTTAGAAGTCAGTAATTTAAGTCAGTGGTTTATACGAACAATTCACGATGACCACGTTCAGGAATACGAAATATAGGCAGATAACTACATAAAGGGTCAAAAACGTTGCAGTGGCAGCACCAAAAATCACGACCTATCTAGTGTTTCTATTTACGAATTGAAACTTTTCTTAATAGGTCAGTTCTTCTATTACGCGTCTTCAGTCAACGGGAATTGGCTATATTACGATTGATGAATAGGTGAATGCTGTTTGTATAACTCGAAATTTCGCATACGCGTGTTGGCTATTACGCGATTTCAGCGATGAGTGAGAAGATACAAGGTTGGATGACGCGCATTTTTATTGCGCGATAAACGTGAGGACTCACAAGAACGTAACCGTCGCATTATAGCAGAAATGACTGTGCTCTTTAACACACGGAATGACAGCATGACTGTTGAGCGAAATCTGTACTTACGGCTCAGTTTATTATATTGTTTTTCTTATGAAACTATTCGTTTATATTTGGTTTGCTCATAATCGATAAAAGAGTAAATTCACCCTAGAACAGGCCGTGAAGGCCCAGAGGAGAAGAAGAGGTATAGCTCTACTCTTTCTTGAACCTCAGAGCCAGAATGGTTAGGTGTTCAACGCCACGCCCCGGCCGCGTTAACCCCGGGAAGGACCCGGTACGTGTTGAATAGGAGGCTGGGTGGGCCCCAGGACCGGTTTGGACGGATGCGGAGAATTTCGCCTCAACTGGGATTCGATCCCCGGACCATACGGCCCGCAGCAAGACGCTACAGCGGTTTTGCTATCCCGGGCCACCGCTGAACGAGGACTGTCTAGCATTTTAAGGACAGGATTATTCATAATGAATTATAAATTTTGAAGGATGTGGAAGGAAGTGACCGTTAAATAATGTGACGTACTGTCCAGGAATTTGGCTGGTGGTGCTGACGATAAGACCATGGAAATCTTGAGTCGGAATAGCCGATGTCATGGCCGAGATTTGAAACAAAGTCTCCCAAATTCGAAGCAGGAGTACTACGCATTCAACCGCGATGTTCGCACGTGTGTTTGCTTTGTAATTTAATAGCAATAATTATTGAGAGTAATTAAGATAAGCGCAAAATGCGTGGTTATTAAATTACGAGATTGCAAGCGCAGCTCGTGACCTTGACCGAATCACCAAAATAAATATATACTAGTTAGAGCTGAACCCGCCTCCAACTGCGTGCCAAACCACGCTCCGTTATGTGGACGTAGTTTCGATAAATTAAAACTTAATAAGAACGCGTTTCAACTTGCCGTGATCAGGTTTGAGAAAAAAAAAGAATTGTTACATCAGGCGTCTGGTGAGGACGGCAGAGTTCTCACAATACTTCGGAGGATGCACTGCCGGCCCAGAAGGCTCAAGTGGAACGGAGCTTGGTTTCTAACAGACATTGTCTTGAAGGGGTTAACATGCTAACACAATAACTAACACTTTTTTGAAAGCAGTCTCGTCATTTAATAGCCACAATTCTTAAGTACGTTTTTAATATTTTGTTGACCGTGCATCCTAATATAATGATAGACTTTTTTTTACTAACTTGATGCACAAATTATTTTATTTTAATACATTTATTATATTCCTCTACATGTTTCGAGCACTATTATACTCATCTTCAGGAGGACAATTGTATTAGTACAGTGTACTGAACAGTCACCCAAAGAGAGTGACTATACCAGATGCTGTACTAATACAATTGTCCTCCTGAAGATGAGTATAATAGTGCTCGAAACATGTAGAGGAATATAATAAATGTATTAAAGCAAAATAAAGAATTTGTGCATCAAGTTGGTAAAAAAAAAGACTATCATTATCTTAGTTAGGTATCGACTTGCGGATCAGAAGATGCTTGCTTGAGACCTTCACAGGTGCATGAGGCATGTATTTGCATTTTGAGACGTCTTCCGACAGACTTAATCAAATTTTAATTAAATAATCACGTTTGTCCTAGTTTTACCAATGATTTAAAACACGGTGAACAGGATTTTACTACGACAAGGTCCGTCCACCGCAAGTGATGAAGCAACTTCCTGTTATTTTGAAATTATTCGATCTCCACTATCAGCATTAAAATCACACGGATTCTGGGAAAGGGACTCACAAAAAAAAACCCTTACACATTCTCCAGGTCCTAAGAACTTAACATCGTATGACATTAATATGTGCGCTAGAAAGCGCTCGTTCATTCTAAAACAGGTTAGGTACCGTAAATGTGCTTTATAATCCTCACGTCACCTTCATTTCAAAACAGACGTCATAACACGATAAAGGCATTTTCCTTATCAGTACACTAAAAATTTATGATTTTAAACTAAGTGCTGAATCATGTTGACACAGATAAGTCTTTGCTACTAAAGGTACAGTCACATTCGTAATAAAATACCAATTCTTAAATGAGTATGATGTATGGAAGTATAATTAAAATAAAATAAAAAAATTACGGGACTTGTTTATACATACATACATATATATATATATATATATATATATATATATATATATATATACCGGAATATGAAAATAAAGCAAAGACTGCTGGTTTTTGACTCAAATGCACTGGTTATTGGGACGTTAAAACCCCAAACAACACTAACAGCCAACTAGACCAACGAAGTGAAAACTGCAACTCGAGCAACCGGTAAAATATTCAACAGGTATAGAAACCCAGATTCATCATCGTGTCTACGATAATTCGCCACAGAACCCTGTTTTTGAAACAGTTTATTTATTGATGACTTACTTAACAACTCTTATCAGTAGATGATTAATGAACAGTGTATAACGATTTGGAAGGACGTGGAAGGAAGGAAGGAACTGAGTCCTAAGTTAAGATACTGACCTACAGTGTCTTGAGGAACTTGGGAAAACTATGAAAATCCTGTCAGGATAGGCAGTCTCGGCGCTAAGACACGAGCCCGGAACATCCCGGATATGAAGTAGGAGTGCCATCACTCGACAACTACATATGGTCCAAGGTATTTGAATCCACGTTCTATTTCTATATCCCCCTTACGGAAAAACAAAACTAAAATAGTTTTGGATAGTCGCATTACTACACACGACATACCACAACGGCATATCATGGTTCTTCTGGAGTTAGTGAATTTTTCGGAACTACATCAATTTATTTAATGACGGTGTCAGTGGCTCAAACTATATAGCGTTCAACAGCAGAACGGCTTAATCAACAGCAAGTATGTATAGATGTAGAAGCAAGCGTCTTGGCCTAATTTGAGTTTCTACAACCGCATTTGCCTGCAGGACATGAGAACTACAGAAAATTTAAGATAGTCGGCGTACCTGCCGAAATTCGAATCGGCCAGCTCCATAACACAAGGCCGAAGCGTGACGACTTGCGCCAGTGCGATCTGTCTTCTCTGTTACTGTGCAATATTTTTTCCGACGAATGTAACCGCTTTATATAAACTTAATACAGAATTATGAATTTCGAAGTATCAGCTGCAGGGAGTGTACCCTTCTGGCTCATGACACCGTATAGTCTTGTATATGGTTAGAAATGTTTCACAGAAACGTCATGAAGACGGCTAGAAAGTAACGTTTCGAACAAATATAGGTACTGACTCCCTCTGCGGTACAAGATGGAGACAGCAGCTGTATCCAATATCGCGTTAACCACCTTCGGGACTACAAGGACGCCACAACAGAGAAGACCATAATATCATTTAAGTACTACTGATAATTAGGTTCTGACAAGATCTCTTACATAAAAGTCCCTGAATATATGCATTAATACTTCACTGCAATACAAGCCAGTGTTGCAGTGTTGCAACTAAACGCGAAATAAACGTTTTACTTTCTGGTACACATTTCAGAATCAGAAGCTAAGCTCGGTAAAGATGAGAGTCTTCTGAAATGTGTTGCTGTGTCGGAGGACGAGGAGCTCCCTTCAGCAGCACCGGTGTGACAATCTCGAACCTCGCACTGAGATGGGTGGATAAAAAGGCTAGTCATTCAATCGGGTTGAAAAAAATAAGCATTCCATCCGAAACAGCAACAACTCAAAGTTTGTAAAACACCTTTTCCGAAAATGGACACATGGCGGTAAAATTGGAAAATAACATGAAAATGATACAAGTTGCAAACAAGAGATGCTGAATAGCAAGAGAAGAAATATTTCAAATTTACAAGGAAAAAACGGCACTCGACTAGATTAAATGCATGCAGTATCCGCCAATAGAATCTTCTGCACTGTGGTAAGCAATTAGCAGAACATTACACAAATTGAACCAAATCCCCTTCGCTCTCATTTCCGCTACTATCTCTCACCTACGAAAACATACGTTTAGCAGCTAGCCATTTGTACAACCAAACATGCATCCAAACCGGAACACAGTCTACAGCTAAGTGACCACATACATTAATATGACGCAAAATAAAAAATCTTTCGGAACACTTCCGAAATATGTCTTCGCCCTTCAGTCCCTTATATTTCCACATAAAGAAGAGCAGGTCCCTAAAGGACGACCACTTTGTATAAAAGCGAAAAAAGGACCCAGGTGTTGTAAGTCCATACAATTATTAGAAATATTCCAATACAAATATTCTCTTAGGCTAATACGAACGAGCCATTTCAAATATTAAAAAAAAGCATTCTACTGGAATCTAAAAACAAATTCCGTCTATAAATTATCAGAAACGCAAGACGAAAACATCTCGGACTTGGGTGGAAATTGGGGGGGGGGGGAAGACAAACAACAACGCCCAGCCATCATAAGGGGACAAAAAGGCGGAATTTTAAAAACCATTATTTTTAAATATTT
>Ga0123354_10000628_pt1 | contig 37002 bp, 14 predicted proteins | sample TergutLab28metaG_2_FD_97872 | JGI IMG/M metagenome (GOLD analysis project Ga0123354, IMG submission 97872) | Labiotermes labralis P4 segment gut microbial communities from Petit-Saut dam, French Guiana - Lab288 P4 | ecosystem: Host-associated > Arthropoda: Insects > Digestive system > Gut ... | reverse complement strand
TTCATTTCTTTTCCCAGTTCCTCCCATGCATCTTGCTTTCTAATTTTGTTAAAATGCATTGGGTGCTTTGGGTCCCATATTATTTCTTTTCTTTTATAAAGTTCGAATAATTCTATGGCAGTTTCCTGAGTCCACTCCATTTCACAATTACCAAAACACTCAAGAAACCGCACAGCACTACAGATTCACACCACTCTTCAAGACAGAAGCATCAGGAGTGAAAAGAAGGGCAGAGGAGCAGATGGTGGTGACGTGTCATGCTGGACGTCCACACTTGCTCTGGCCATAACTGTATCATCCCTTTGATGTGACGGCCAAATACCGACAGCGCACGAAACAGCCCATAACATGACTGCATAACCAACTTTTGATGCGTTATGCGGTCACGATACGTTGTTACGTTACACGGTAACGTTACAAGTGTGGACCCACCCTAAGAGGGAAACTTTGTACCTTGCTTGTCCTGGCTGATTCTCTGCTTATGCCTGTCAGGGTTGATAATCAAGGGTTTAAGATGTGATGCTTCCAAACTGAAGGTAAAAGGTTCACTCCTCACACCACTGAAGCCTCTTTTTTGTTTTTTAACCTGTACTTTTTTTACAGTTTTTATTGATAGTGGTTTATATTATTTTAATGCTACTTTCCTGTAAATATGTACAGTTTAATGAAAACTTATTGTAAGAATGCTGTCGACTGTTTCTATATTGACGTTTAATATTTAATAAATAAAATGTTGTGACATTGTTTTTCTGATATAATTGTTTTTTATCTCCTTAAAAGAAAAATTATTTTCACAGTGACTGTTTTTATTATTATAGATGAACACTTGATGCATGTAGCCAGTAACTGCTTGCATCAAGTTTAGTGCATAGCCATACACATGTGTTTGGAATCACTGCATGAGGTTTGCGTAGCTCATGTCTTATGGAAGGTTCTGTCATTATTGTACAACCTCAGAAACAACAGTGACTTAACCGGTGGAACAGGCCGGTGTTAAAAATTTTGTTTCAAACAGTAATAGCATTTTCTTTTATAGCCATCAACATACTCAACATTTAGGCAGAAAAGAACTGGACCATCAGATAATGGCATTATGTTTGTGTCAGTATATATTCTGTTGTCAGTAAATGTAAATAAAATAGGCTACCGTTCTCATAATATTAGTAAAGTGTATATTTATATTGAAAATTAGCATTGAAATAATGTAAAGGAAGAGTAATAAAATCTTAAGAAAAATTGTGAAATAATGTAAATATGTAATTTAAAACAAAGTAGAGATACTGTTGCCTTTGAATTGGAAGTCCCTTGCATTAATCCCTAGACCAGTGTTTCCCAAACTTTTGCTCGCAGACCCCTTTTGGTTTCAAACAATGACCACGGATACTCATATCTTTGATTACGTAAATATAGTGTCCAGATGATAGGTATCCCAAGTTAAAAATTTATATCTGGGAATTTTTTTTTGGATGGCTGCGAATACACCAGTAGCATGCATAAGAATGATTTGACAACTGATTGTCACTCACTTCATTGGTGGAGGGGGTTTCTTCTAGGTATTTTGATGGTTATACAAAATAAACACATGGCCAGTTAAAGAAGTTCCACAATTAATTGTAACAAAACATTATTCCTTTGATTAAAAAAATAAGTAAACTTAAAAGGGATGTATCCACAGATCCCCTGGGAACTGTCTGCAGATCTCTTGGGATCTGTGGAGCACATTTAGGGAACCACTGCACTAGAATACTGACCATTGTAGGTATGGGTGAAGAATGAGCAATAATAAGCACAGTAAAATATTTCCATCTCAGTTTTTTGTATATGTGCTAAATATGGCATTATACGGGTTTGTCATTTTGCTCTGGGGCAGGAGTTCTTGGTCCTCACAAAGTTTAAAAAGAGTTAGTGAGGAATGACTTTTGCAATTCCCATGTTAATTCTGTAGAATGGTGCCATACACTTACATTGTACTGAAGGTAATGGCTGGGTGCCATACTAGTATTATTTCTGTTGCACTCAGTCATTTGGGCCGTTTGCTGTACATGTTAAAAATATTTTTTCCTATTTCCATAGAGTGTGAATTACATGATTTTCTCCACATGTCAACCTCTAAATTCCATGCCAGTATATTGTAATTTTCTAACTTGCATGCCAGGTGCCATATTTCATTAATGCATGCTGTACATTATTTGTATACCTTGAGCCATACTGATAGAGCATTACATATTTTTAAAGGGTTTTGCATTTGTATTACTTGTAAAGGATATTGCAAATTTTGACAATTTGAATGCAAACTATGTAATTTTTTATATACTTCATCAGGCACACAAGTAATAGATCTTGACTTCAGCCAGTAGGTGTCTGAGTGCATTTCTGTGTCCATCCTGAATGAGTTGAGTAAGATATTTCCCATGCCTTAAGATGTCATAACTGTTATTCCAAAGAACAATATGTGGAAGAATGAATTTCCAGACATGCATTGCTAAAAGCCATGTTGTGTATATTAGTCAGTTCTGTAGGCTTCTCTTCCACTGCACTGGAAAATTCTGAAAGGCACTTTACACACCTGCATTCATACCCTAAACTTGATGGCCACCCTGTCTCAGCTTTCCATATTATACTTACTCAGTATGTTTACAGCCACCCTCCATGTCTGGAGGGTACATCTTTTATCTCAAACCTGAGGATATGCCACTGCATGGCGCTTTACTCTGTGATTTCCCAAACATTACATAGTAAGGTAATAAACAGAAGATAATAGTTTTGCTGCTTGTCTTGTACAGGTGTGAAATGTAACTTCTTGCATTCCAAGTTTCACATGTTAAATACAGCATAGTAAGAATACTGTGAAGGAAGAAAATGAAGGACAGAATGCACCAAAAGTTTGTGAGAAATATTGTCAGCTGTACATGTACTATAGTTGAAATGGAGAAAAGTGAGAAAGCATACAGAACTTTAATGGAGAAACCTATTGGGAAGATGGAGATGAAAGAATAATATTGTAATGACTTGTAGTTGAATGTGTTGAAATATGTAAATTGGACTGGACAGTGCTTAATGAGATGTATTTTTACACAGCAGTTTGATGCTGAATCTTGACTGGTTTTATTGACCTGAACAGTGGGATGTTGCATGAGTTTGTATTGCACTAGGTGATATGATATGTGTTCAAGGAAAGTGGCTTGTATGAGACCAAACCACTCTTGGGTTTGGGGCAAATCGTTCACACAAACTACGTTTCTTATGAACAGGTTGATGTAAAATATTAAGAAGTTCCAGGCTTTAGTATAGATATAGTGGTTTCAAATCTTCTGCAGGTTATAATTTGAGGTCTACAGTATGTTTGTGTAAATTTACATATAACATAACATTGTAGCATGTTTGCAGAACCATTGTTACCATGGAAACACAACATTGCATTCCATTGCTTCACATGTTGCTGCCAATGATATGCAACACTCTTAAGTCTTCATGTAGAGTCCTCAATGTTTTTGTCCAATTTTAATGAAAACTGGATTTTCTTGACAGATGTTCATAAAAGTCCCCAATATCAAATGTCATAGAAATCCATTCAGTGGGTGCTGTCCTGATACATGCAGACAGACTGGTGGACATGATGAAGCTGAAAGGTCTTTTTTGTGACTATGCAGATGCATCTAAAAATGCAATATTAGGCCCATTCAACTATTTACTGCCACAGCATTTCAGTGCTTGACTGATAAAGGTTAAGGATTAGTAATAAAAAATTGAAATTATGGAATGTCACCACTACTGGACCATTCATAAACCACTTAAATCTAATCATTACTAATTCGCAGATTGTAATATATATCATGCCATGTGCACAAAAGTCTTCATTTGGTGTCTTCATACTAGACACTACAGAAGAGAATGACCTGCCTGTCCAAAGTTTTTCTATAGCATACAGCCCCTTTTCAGCTTGCATTTCAAGATAAGAACTAATAAAGAACTAAACAGTGGCTCATTTTTGCATATGTGTGTACATATGACGAATTGAAATGTATGAAAACTAGAAAAGAGGAAAAAGTTGGTCAGGTTCATTGGTATAAGCGTGACATGTTCACAGCCTGGAGTTACTTACGCACCTCCAAGCCTGTACTTTGCATTATAACAATCTGAGACACAAAGCCAACAAAGTATATTTTGTTATTCAGTGCTTCTTATGGGATCAGAATGCAGGACGAATTCACAGTGTGAGGATTAATAATAGTACCTTCAAGAGGGTGGAAGAGTTTAAATATTTGGGAACATCTTTAACAAATCAAAATTCTATTCCAGAAGAAATTAAGAGCAGATTGAGGTCAGGAAATTCTTGCTGTCATTCGGTGCAGAGCCTTTTGTCTTCCAGGTTGCTATCCAAAAATTTAAAGATCAAGATATATAGAACTATAATTTTGCCTATTGTTTTGTATGGGTGTGAAACTTGATCGCTGACATTGCTGGAGGAAAGGAAGGTGAGGGTGTTTGAGAACATGGTGTTGAGGAGAATATTTGGACCTAGGAGGGACAAGGTAACAGGGGAATGGAGGAGATTGCATAATGAGGAGCTAAATAATTTGTACTCATCACCCAATATTGTGCGGGTGAATTGTTCCATGAGATATAAAATATTGAAGAGAAATTCCATTTTGTTATGAAATGTGAAAACTGATGGATGAGTTTACACGTGGTGTCTTCTTGGACTGCTCAACTCTTGAAGATGGGACTGATAAGTTGTCCCAAAATGTCAGTAACTAACTACCAGTGTACACTGCATAACATTCCAGAAGAATAAAGATCTCTGAAGGAGTTTAATACAATACTACTTATATCCCATTTCTTGGAAATTCATTTTAATATTATCATTTAATTAGTCTTAAGTCTCCTGGATAGGCTGTTTGCATGATGTTTACAAATCAAAATTTTATGCGTTTCTTATTTCTTTCATGTATAATATTTATACATTGTCCTTATCTTCCTCACCATTATTGCTCTTGTAAACTTTTAAGTTCCTCATTTGTATTTTTTCATACTTCGCTTATGTTTGTTTGTTTTCCTTAGCACATGTAAGCAACATACCAACATATAACAGGAATTTTAACTTTCCATAGGATAATGCAGCAACTGAACTGAGATACCAACCTGCTGTACATTGAGTATGTTGTGGTTGTTGTGTTCCTCTTGTAACAGTTTTGTTTGTTTTGGATGGTGCCAGAGTCCAGCAGCATCAGACAGTGGCAGCACTAGTACCAACAGTCAGGGTAGCAGTTCCCTACGAGAGACTCCGCCAGTAACTTTGCCCCACGAAGTGGGCGTTTCCACAGCAGCTCCAAACAACGTCATCCCCTCTCTTTCTTCGTCAGTATCCAGAATGACAACGTTACAGTCAGTCACGTCCATGGCTGCGTCATTGGCCGCAGTCGCTGCTCTTAGTTCTAACATCAGTCATTCTGGTTCTGGTCCTATGACCAACATTCCTGGTGTCCCAACACCTCCCGGTGCTATGCCGTTCTATCCACCCCCACCCCATCATCATGGAGGTCTATTCCCCCACTGGTATCTGTCACCGCCTCATTCCCACCTTTCTGGACGAACTGTTCCCTCACCCACAGTGTCGCTGGCTGATGGTATGAGACTTGAAGCTGTGCCTTCAGTGAAGCAGGATCCCAGCACTACACCCCCCATAGTGATGGCACTACCCCCATCAAGTAGCACGTCAGAGCAGCCTTTGGACCTCAGTGCTAAAGCTGTAGCATGTGCTAGTGAAAGTGCTAGAGACTGTAGTCCTGTGACCACCTCCATTGACGAGCAGCAGTCCCTGAAGGTTCCAAACATCGACAGCAAGCACATATTCAAGTGAGTACATTCGTATAGTTACCATCTGTGCTGTTCATATCTTAAGCTGTATGGTTGTTGCCGAATGAAATGTTTATGCGGTGGATTCAGACTTGGCTTGGATAAATCATTCATGTTTTGAACATTATTCATTTATTGAAAATCTGTTTCCTTGCTCCTGAGTCCAGCCAGGTGAATTCCAATCAGAGGATTGAGGTCATAAAAATGTAATGGCTGGTCAATCCTGTCACACAGATGGCATCAGCAATTGTTGCTTGAAAGAAGTAGACTGGGAGGAGTGATTAAAGTGTCTGGAAAGACAACATCCACAGTTTCTGTTATTCCTTTGCATGAACTGTATAAATATGTTAACTGACAGTCTGGAACAACCCAGAAATAAGAGACATCAGTAAGATGCAGACTGCCTTAATACCAGCACAATAAATTTCCAGTTCCATGGTCGTAGTGGCAGATATTAGTCACAACAGCCTATTCTTTTTATGTATACTTGCAGTTCTGTGTTGATTCATGCATACTTATGTGGTTGGGGAATATGAACAACAGTTTTTGTACGTAAGAATATTGTCTGATATTGATGAGAACGTATCTGAGAAACATGTCATTGATATCATTAATTAGGATCAGAGTACTCAGAATGTGTTTTGAAATGTGAATGAGTGTGATTTAATTTTCAAATCATATTATTTTTGGAAAACATATTTTTTATAGATTGCTTTAGAGCAAGGAAGCTTGTGCTTCAAATGAAAACTGTTTTATATAAACTTCAAATTATTGTTGTTCTTCAGCATGGGATTAAAGTTGAAAAGTTCATGGCAGATTCATAGGGCCATTTAGAATTTCACACATGCAGGTCAAATGATATTTTGCACCTCAAATAAGGTGGCATATTGAAACTTACTAATGCTCCGGTAGCCTCAAACTGGGGTTGTTTAAGTACATTATCTGAATGTGCCATAGGCATACTCTGAAAAGTGAAAGCAGTTTTGGAAAGAGATCTGACAGTTGGGAAACCAGAAGTATAGGAATTTTCTTCAATTTAGGAGAGAATGCAGCCTTTTTTTATATCACACTGTAAATTAATTTGAGGACAGTACATTAGAAAATAAACCACTTGGGAACCATAGTTATAGATCAGAAGACTGAAATGTGCACAGTGAATTATCTTTTCAAGGTATCAACTATATTCTTTGACAGTTTAGGAGAAGGGCCCTCCTAGGTGTACTGAACAACAAATGTTTCCACTCAGTTCTTCATGAAAGTGCATCAGTTTTATCTAGACATTTTGAGGGCTGTGTTATCTGTTTGTTTCGGTCTGCCAAACTTAAAGCCAGTCTGTTATCTCTTGCAGTGTCCCTCTGAACTTTTTATCTGAGTTCAGTTGCATTATCTGCTGATACAACAACAGCAACTTCCTTAACCTGTAATTCATTGCAACTTGAGTCTTACATAACAAAGGAGGTAGTGTCTTGTTTATGTAGTCACTGCACCAAGCCAGGAGTAGTTGACTGACTAACATTACTTTGTTTTATTTACAACTGTAGTGTTCTTTGTTCCTAAATGGAAATAATGTGAATTGCCTAGTCACATCCACTGAAAAGCCACGTGTGTGTGTGTGGGGTGGGGGTGGGAGGTGCAAAATTTTATATTGGCATAAAAATCACCCTAAAGTGTGTACAAGTTAGAAATTGTGGCAGGCTTCATGTTTAGTAACAGCTCCCAACAAATTCATTGACATCCAGTGAGAACAGTACAATGATAATTTGATGAGTGTCTTGATTAATTTTGTATGAACTTGTATTACAGTAGTCTGAGTCAGAATGATGGGCATACAAGTCAATATACACTGTGATTGCTTAGAGGGTAGTAGTTGGTTGGGTCATGATATTACCTGTTCTCAAACTATCTGCCCTTCGGAACGTTTGTTTTAAATTTGTAAATCAAATTTGACCTATAAAACAAATTGAGAATGGCTGAATTTGGCAGGCCTTACTGTTTGTATGTTTTGGTAATTGTAAAAAGAGTTAATAGCACTTCAGATTCAATGAGGATCTGCTCTTGGTATTTTTAGAACAGTAACTGAGTTTTTGTTGTTTAAAATGTGGAAAACTTGGCACATGTGCCTCCTTCACAGGGCAAAACCTCGCATGAGTACGGTGGCTGGACGGAGAACATACACAGAAGAAGAATTGCAAGCAGCTCTACGTGACATACAGAGTGGCAAACTGGGCACCCGTCGAGCTGCTGTCATATATGGAATCCCCAGATCAACCCTGCGTAACAAGGTGTACAAGTTGGCATTGGAGCGAGAACGAGATTCCCAACTTGTTCTGAGCAGCAGTGCTGCTACAGTGGGGCAGGGCACAGATACACCAGTTATTCCAAAGGCTGAGCCCATTCAAGATGAGGAAGATGAAAAGGAGCTGTCAGGAGCTGAGGAAGAGCGGGAAGTGGAGAAGGCGTTGAGGAAACCATTGCTCTCATTGGAAGACCTTGTGAGGTTCTCAGTTTTTGGTGCTGGGAAGGATCTCATGGCCAGTGATACACTGAGAACACTTCTGCAACATGGACAGCTCCTTGAAGATGGGCTTCACAAATATGTCACTGTCAGTGAGGATGGAGAAGATGGTTCCTCTCCATCTGTGTACCCAGGATTCCCACAGAACATTTCAGACATTTGGAGTGGCATGGAACACAGTGCTCTTGGTCCTTATGTTTCTCAGATTCTGGCCACTTCAGCCATTGAACATAGCAGAGATGCTGTGGCTGGCATTGTTGAAAGCAAGAACTTGAGTGGAGGAACATCAGCACCTGGAGACAAGAGTCCAGTAAGAGATTTCCTTCCAAAATACCCCACACCTCTGTTGCCAGAATTTGTTCGTAGGATGATGATGGTGGAAGACAAGTTGCTCTTAGAAGAACAGCTGAAGAAACAGCATCACTTGAGACTTAGTTTTCATCCAAATGGTGCTCATGCTGATGAAACCATTAGTGAAAATTGTGAAAAATCAGCAGTCAAATCGTCTACTGTTGCTACAGATGATTCATCTGATGCAGAAGCTTGTTCATCAACTGGGGCCACTCCACCTTCTAATGTGATACTAAAAATTCCGTCCTTTAAACCGACTTCAAAGAATGGAGTGGCTTCTAGTAGTGGTGGTAGTGCTGCAGAGCCACAAGTGTCTTCTAGTCAACAGCTCATAAGAGGCAGTGACTCCTGTTCACCCCCTACCATCCCACAAAGTCTTGTTGGGAAAGGTATTGGTGTTAGCCTTAGGGAAGTAATCGCCAAGAGTATCAGCCAGAAATTCCAACAGCATGGTTCAGGCGACATCTCACCACTGCAACTGCCACCTAAATTCTTGCTAGGGCATGACACTGGCATTGAACCTCCATTCAAACGAGGCCGATTCACACCTCCAATTGGTGCAAATGCTCCTTTGTCTGTCACTGCACCCATCATCAAACATAACAGCAGCAGCAACAACAACAACAACAACATACAATCTGATGATAGAAATGCTCAAAAAGTGTTGTCACAGACTGGTGGCAAATCACTGGGAAGTTCTGGTAGTGTTAGCCACACAGGAAACACAACAGGGGGAAAAGGAACACGTCCAAAGCGTGGAAAATACCGCAACTATGACCGTGACAGTTTGATAGAAGCAGTAAGGGCAGTTCAGAGGGGTGAGATGAGTGTTCATCGTGCAGGCTCACATTTTGGTGTACCACATTCTACACTTGAGTACAAAGTAAAGGAGCGGCACCTAATGAGGCCTCGCAAGCGTGAACCAAAGCCTCAAGTTGAAGACACCAAGAAGAAAGATGAAAGCAGCATTCTGAGGCATTCTACTCCTAATCTAGAGAAGCCAAAAATTCCTCCAAAATCTACCCCAAAAGCTCCTTTCACATCACCATCTTCTGGAATTCAAAATGCACCCAATGGTCTTAAAATTCCCCCAATTTTTGATCCCACTAATATTCCTCCAATGCCATATGCAACAGCGCCACCATTCCCATTCTGGTCACCCAATCCTTTCCACTCTCTGCCAATCCAAGACTTTGCACACAGTGGTGTGAACAGCACTGCTGTTGGCTACAGCTCCACTCCAGAATTTTTTGCATCACAGATGATGCAGCGGCTACAGGAGGAGTCTTCTAGAGTACACAGTTCGGATGCAAGTAGTCCTGCTGGTGTATCTGCATCATCCAATCGAAGTCCACCCCTCTCAAATCCAAGTGGAGCTCTTGGGAGAAGTGCACGGGAGATGGCAGAGAGTCTGTATGATGGGACAGGTGCAAATGGAAGTTTTTTGGATGGAATCATTCGCTCCAGCCTGGAGATGGGTCTCCCTTCAGGTGTTTCCAAGGAAGCCAGCAGTAACAGTGCCCATGAGAACATGTCAAACAAAGCTCTCCTCGATCAGCTGTGTCGAAACAGCTGTTTGACACCCCTTCCACATACTTTATCATTGCCACTAACTGATGGTGGAACAAGTAGTTCTGATGATGATTCCATGAAGCGGTCTTTATCGAAAAACGCACATGGAAGCAGCAACATCAAGACTGCAGTGGCAGAATCTGATGTGAAAATGTCGGCAGTTATTGATCTCTCTCCGTCATCAAATGGATCAACAGCAGATTGGAAGCATACCACAGAAGACGAGGGTGATGACGCCGCCTTATCAGCATCAGCAGAGGACACTAAGGTTGCAGCAAGACTGTTTGCCAAAACACATGTCTTGGAATCACAAACGCAAGAAACAAGTGGCATATCTAAGGATGATGACAGCAATGTGCCAGGTGATGATAATGATGTGAATGATGATGATGTCAATGATGAAAGTGCCTGTGATAGTAAAAATATAAAGAGAGTTGATAATGATGCTGCCAAAGATGACAAACAAGGAGAGGGAGGAGACAACCCAGTGGAGAAAGAGGATACCAAATCAAAGATCAACTCACAAAGAGACTGAATTCTTTTTAGCCAATATTAATTAGCATGTTATATACAAAACACTATGTGACAGAATTTTATTATTATATTACGGAGGTGTATCTTTTTTTAGTCACCTTACTGTACTGATTTTTGTAGGTGTTGAATGTTGTAAGTTAGTGTATAGTTCTGTCAATTAGGTTGCTCCCATTTTCAGTTATTGGGGATGGGAGGGAATGTTTTTGTTTTTGTTGTAATTTTCTTTCACCTTGGTAGTGAAAATGTTTGAATCTTATCACCGTTTTCCTGCTGCTACATTTTGGAGGAAACAATTTTTTCTTCCTTTGGTACTTCTGCATATTTTTATCTCTCTCTCTCTCTTTTTGAGGTTGACAATCGTAATGTTGCCAAAGCTATGTGAAAAACATATTTATCGAGTTCAATAATTTATCTATATATATATATATATGTATATGTATATAGATATATATATAGTGAGGGTGTTTTAAAAATTGTTGGAAAATTAATTGTATACATTCATGGTGACTTTTTAAATATTTTTTTTAATCCAACAAAAATTGTTCTGTGGTGGTTTCCCAAGATAACATTCATCAAAGCAGTTTTATTTCATATTTGTGTACATGTACTTTATGTATGGTTGTTATATTCATCGATGTGAATGCATTATTCATGTTCATGTATGTTGGTGTGTTTGGATGCAAGTTATGATGTTTAAATGAAACTTGTGCAGCACAAGTTTAAATCAATTCATGTTTTGTTATGTTCAGTTTGAGAGCTACTTCCTGTTGCCAACTGTGGGTGTGCCATATTCCCTTTGTGTCAAAATTGTACAAAGTTTCAGAACATGAATCTCATCGGTTCCCCACACTGCAACACAAGTTCCATTTGAAGTATTCTAAATACAACTAAAATATAAAATATAAGACAGACTGCTTTGATGTTGGATTAAAGTTTTTTTAAAAAATCTTGGGATTCTCCAAGAATTTTACTGTCTGTGATGAAGCCAAATTTTGAATGTATATTTTCTCTATTGATATCTTATATATACTAGACTAGTTTATATATATTGAAAAATGGATTTTTGTTTTTGACAATTGAAGTGCAATTAGAAATGGTACGACCTTAAAATATACACACACTGTACGTATATAAATATATTTACATTTTAAAAGAGATGAAGATATTCAAAAATGAAGGCAGAGAATCAAGAATGAAGGTGCAGCAGCAACTAACAGATTCCGACCACGAAGTCTTTTGTTTAAACAATCCAACTCCACTTTGAACAATAGTGCAGTCCCTAGTTTGATGGGGATGATTTTGTTTTCCCCCTCCATGCAGCAAATAAACATTCCAACCAATCATGTGCCAGACTTTTATACGATCTCAAGCCAGTTATTTTTAATGATGGAAACAAATAGTAACAGGCAAAAGATCCAATGCTAAGTGCATAGAGTACTGCTAATATATCAAACAGATGGAAGCTCAGCTTCCTCCAAGCTTTATTATAATTATTCCACTGAGCATTTATAAAATGTTCCCTGAATGATTCTTTTTCTTTAAATAAGTATATAAATATAATTGTATGTGTAAGATGAATTATGGACACATCCTAGTGCAATTCTGAAGATGGTGTTTGAAAAACTTTTTATTTTGTGAATTGTGGTGTACAGAATTTTGCTTTCCCATCTTGTGTTGATTGTGATATTTGAATGGACATTGACAGGCCCTAATGACATTAATGTTTCAAAATTTTTCAAGTTACCACACCACTCAACAGCAGCTACATGCATTGCACAGTCAAGAGAAGGGCTGTAGTTCCATTCCAGCATTCTACCAAACAAAACTTGACAAATAGGAAGAAGAGTATTCAGGACTTGAAACTGTACCTGACAATGCAGATAAGCTTGTAAATTGTTCACATGACATTTCTTTCCACCAAACAGTGATATTATTTCCGTATGTCATGCTAATTCCACTTTGTTGTACACTTACAGAGTGAAAGCAAATGTTTGTCAAATTTTGTAGAAGGATGAGTGTTGTTGAAGTTTGCCACTGCATGTTGGAAAATTTGCAAGTCATGTCTGGTTTGTTATTTTGTTTGCAACAGTTTATTTTGCCCTGTTAATTATGTTCCAGTGTCAACAGTAACATAGCTGCTGTTGGGAACAGATAGCAATAGAGGGGATTTCATTTGTATAATTTTTTAACCGACCTGTTTTTCTTACATACACGAATTAACTTGATATATCAATCAAACATACTTGTGTTCAGCCTACCAGGGCTTCTATTCTATATTACAAATGTAAAAGTAAAAAAAGAAGAAAAATATACATAATGTGTTTACTTCACACACATCATCTAGTTATTGACCATATATCTGTTTAGTTTTACCGATAACTTGGTTCATATTAATGGTTCAGCCGATAACCATATTTTTATACAAGGTTTAATTCATTTGGTTATAGCATATATATATATAAATATAATCCACTATATTATAGTATGACTCTCTTGTTGATTTTCTTTCTGTGCAGAGGAAATGTATGTTATTTTGGTTTCAGATGTGTTAATCAGTTGAAGTTCAATTTATATATTGGCCCACCCATTCCAAATTTGTATGCAACATATCATCAATCCATAAGGCCACAAAGGTTCCAGTGGTGGGTACATATGTGTTCTGTACTCGCTCAGAAAGAAAACAGCAGCAGCAACAGATTCTGTAAATACCATTCTGCACTTGATTGTTGTGTGCTTATACTCCATTGTTACAAATTTAAGAATTCTCAACAGTTAGTCATCAAATCATGCTTGCAAAGGACTGTTCCTTCCAAATCTCATTCCACTGCTGGTTCTCTATCAGCAAGACCACTGTTCATCATTGTTTCATTCCCTTTGCAAGTTTGATGTGCATTCTTATTCATTCCAAACCACAGTGATTGCAAGGTATATATAAAGCTTTGATATGGGCATGGAATGATATGTACATAATTTATTTTTTAAAAATAAGTTTGTATATTACCCCAGTCCCATTGTGGTTTCCTGTCATGATAAATCTTGTCTTCATGCAGCAGTAAGTCAGTTCACAGGACCATTTGCACAGACGATTTTGCTTGCCACAAAGTGCACTATTTTGTGTTGTTAATGCCAAAGTGTCTTGTAATTATTTCAACAGAGATAAGAATGGATTATCTGGAAGGTAGTTGTTTGTGATTATTTATAAAAAAATATTATTATTTTGTACCATCCAATGGAAGTGGTTTTTGGCTTTGTGATAAAGCGTGTTTTGTAGTTTCTACTTATGGTCCTGTTCTCATGAAATGAGTGACTGATTGCATTACTTTAATTTGTTATGTTTGACATATCAAAATTAAGTGCTGTCTTTAAGGTGATGTTTCAAATCTAGTCTTGTTTCAAAATCATATTTTCATAGGGAGACCACGTGATTTGTAAAGAAAGAGGTATGTATTTAAATTACAGAAACTAATATATTGTGTCCATGAACATTCAAAAGAGATATGTTTAAGAGTGTGAAGCATGCTCAACTGGCATTGTAGCCAACTTATCTTATGGTCCAGCTGAGTGTGATGCATGTGTATTCATTGGTTGTGAAACATTCTTTTTAAAATCTAAACTGTATTTGGATAGATCTCAGCTGAACAAACAGGCGATGTGTTATGATATGTTTGTGTCCTTCAACACCTGGATGACAATGAAGTTAAATTTATTACAGATTGGAGTTATGTGTAATTAAAAATGATATGTGCATTGTAATGAGATTAGAGTGGCTTTGTCACCCAGGTGCTAAGGATTTGTGACAGAATTTTGAACAAGACTGAACTTTTGCCAGTATTGCTTTGATTGTTTTAATACTTTCCTCTTTTTTTTAATGATAATTTGGAAACCATTTAGTTTTAATTTGTAAATTAGTATAATTGCAAAAAAAGGAAGATGTGTACGTACATAGGTATCTAATGCCAGTTGGAATGGAAGATGACCTTCCCCCCCCCCCATTTTTAATATTTTTTATGGTAACTGACTACTGTGTTGTCTGGCATCACCTGCTGTATCACTTCTGCACCATATCTGTCTCTTTTATATACCCTTGCAGTGTGGGACCAAGTTCACAGACTCCACCAACTGATCAGTGTTTTCATGAACCTATGTACAATACTTAACATATTATCAAAACACAGTTGTTGAACAAATTGCCTGCTTTATTATAACTATCAATCATCGTATTCCATTTTGACAATATGTAAACGCAGATTTTTAATCCAAGTCTGCCTTTTATCAATAAATGTTTTTCTCTTCATATGGACCATTATGTTTTTATGGTCAGCCAAGAAATTTTACTGAATACCTTCTAGTTATATGATAATGTAAACTAGGTAGAAAATACAAAAATTCAAAACAGGAATTCAAATAAGTGATAACCAAGGTCTGGTGTAAAAATGAAAGAAAGCTGTTAATACTTTTCTGCCTTGAGAATCGAACATTGTCAAGTGTGTTGTGCCACGTGTCGGTGTTGCAAAAACCTGTGTTTGGAAATGCCTGTGGGAAGTGTTATTTTCTGAGAATATTAAAAATGATGATAATATTGTATATTTATATTGTGACTTTGGAGTAAATCAGTATTTATTACTGTGAAAAACTGCCCTTTGCTGCGCGTCTTTTCATTCCATTTACACCCCTCCTTCCTCAGCAGAAACTTGCCGTTTCATTCAGCAACATTTCAAGTCATCCACACTAATCTTCATTTTCTCGTTCACTCGCTTGACACCGTAAGGTCCCTTGTTTGTGTCGCGGCCCTGACAGGCTTGCTGGTTTCGGGACACTACTTCAAAATAGGCCACAATCCTACAAGAGTTAAGTTGTGCCAGCCTCTTCAAGTTTCGGTCGCTGATATACCTCATGAAAAGAGACGGCTGATAAATTGGCTTAAATGACGCGCCTGGAGTGAATCCATTTTAATATGATGCTCCCTATTTCTCCTATCAGGACTCAGCATGTATATTTTCCGGGGTTCCATTAGCTTCTTAGAAACATCAAATTTGCATTCGTCAATTTTGATACCTATTATTTTGGTGTTTTAGAATTGTCAGCGTTGTAGTGGTTTGCGCCGGTTATATCGTCCTGCGGAACTAATAATAGGCCAAATTTATGGTTTTTCTCAGTACTTCCTAGATCGGCAACCGATCAAAAGGCGACCCATCAGCACTATTTGCGTGACCTACAGTTGATTAATTTTAATTCACCATAACAAGAACTGAATAGAAAAATCCCCCACACTGCAGTAGCCAATCGAAATCCAAAGACCGGATCTTGAACCACCACATAAAAAGCATGCCGATCACGCGTATATATCATTCTATGTAATGTTACAGTGCTCATTCTTCCTCCTCCGTTTGTCGTGAGCTTGAGACGGTCTGTCCCAGCCAAGTTTTGGCAGGTCGTATTGATTTTGAGTATTCGCGGCTTGGTTGTTTTCTTTCGCACCCCATGCTGACCTCCATTCCGAGTCGCCTTAGCGACACGAGCTGGCCTGTCCGTTTTGGTTTCGCGTCTATGCAGGTGTAAAACTAGGCCGTCACAGTGAAGGAAAATGCTGATAGAAATTAAGTATATGGAAAATCACAAAACTTCTACTCTCACAATGAGATTTGTCCGTTGGATTAAGGGGCTTGGGTCCCAAGTCATGGCAACAACATAGGCAATACGTGTACATGGAATAATGTTGTTAAATAAATCTTACGGATCAGAACAAGCAAATATCAGACAACATTTGAAGAGGAGTGAAGTACACAAAAGTCCAACTACTGACACTCGTGATAATTCAGGCGCTTATGACGGTGAATATTATGATTGTCGTTTTCTGGGATCTCATGCCATGTAGTTTGGTACAATGGCGTGGTACTGTACCAGTGTTTCCGAGGAACCTGCTCTCTGCATCTTCAATATCATTCTTCGGCCCTTAACATGGAGGGAACAGGTTTATCCGAAACGTTTTTACATATCTACCAAACTTCGGCGTCTAATACCAGAAGATTATGAAAATATAAGAAGAAAATTAAAATATGTATAGCCATAGCCCTAATAGAAAATATCTGGAACCGATTGTATGAGACGAAGGAAAGAAGGATGGTGCATCAGGCAATTGTAACTAAGGTGATTGTTCGATCCCTCGGAACCCCACGAAGAGTGCTTGTCTTGTATTTTGTGATTCAGCCAGTTTGTACTGATAAATATCAGAAGCGGCAATGGGAATGTCTTACTCCTGCGCAATTACTGCAATGTCTGAGGCATGTGGGTTCAAGTACCAGGCAGGAACATTTTTCTCGTGTAGCCTAATCCTGATCACACGACATTAGCATTTACTTTTGATTCCCGCAGTCACAACACGACTGGGATGTCCCTGTTGCTGTGCTATACATTGACTGCCAGTTGCGCTGCTATGTATAGCCAGATTTCAAACTGTAGACAGTAAAAACGCGAGCCCTGAAAATTGACATAGTACATGGCGGGACATCCCAGAAGATAGTATTCATCCCATTCACCAACATGTAAACCTGATATATATATATATATATGTATGTATATATATATATATATATATATATCTGTATTTACAGTAATCGTAGCAAACATACCTCCAGATATGAGGGGCAGCTGTGAATACACGGAATAAAATGTCGAGAAGAGCCGGCGTGGGATTATCCTTCAGATTCGAGGTTGGAAAAGCGGCTGACAACTTACCACCTTAAAAAGTTAACATGCTACGATATCTAACGAAGGTCCTCGACAGAAGTGTAATATTGCCTGTTTTGGGTGGGGGTGAAGCGTGTACGTGAAGGGGATGCGGAGGAAGAGGTTTAGGCCTAAAGGGAGGAAGTAATCAGAAAAACTTGCATCAAGAGGAACTTCATTAATTTCATTAGGTATTCTTCCGCCGTGTCACCTGAAGGATGACTTCCTATACCGCAATTTGTGCCCCGGAAAACGATTGTCTCATAGGGTCATTCCGGGTGAGGCGCCACACTTTGCAACTTTCGCTGTAACTCAATAAGAATATCGTTAAAACTGCTGAAAATTCTGAGGTGTTATATTTAAGGTTTCTACTTTACTAAGCTGTAGGCAAAATATCTGCAGAATTATAAGCCTCCGGGATACAAGGCAACAAAAAAAGTTGCCTCTGCGGCTTCTCTCCATGACATGACGGTAGAGACGCCGCTTATTGTCAGGGATAGATGCCGCTCTTTGAAAATATCCTGTGAATTTAAGAAACAAGATAAGTAGATCAAAACTGTTGAACGTTATTCAAAGTAATGAAGCAATATCAACATTAGAATAAAAAATATAAGTACACCATATTTTGGCCATATGAATTCAACAGTCTAAGTTGCAACGAACGAAATTTTCTAGATCCTCTTCTGCATCTTGCTGTTTTTCTCTCGCAGTAACTTTCTACCGCAGTCGAAGAATTTGTGTTTGCATGGAGAACAGAATTCGCGCATCCAGTTTCTGTAATTCATACATTCGATCCAGTCATCTTTCTTAGCTTTTGTCACGTAGTCTTCCCAGCACGCACAGCAGTTCGTTTCAAAATCTTCAGCTGTCTCTTGATTATGAATATCTGTAGTTATTGAATTCCTTCTCTGCATTTTTGACCTCGTAGACCCGAAGTATTGGGGTTATTTACACTTTCGATTTCTCTGCCCTTTGCTTTTATTTCCTCTTTGCTTCTTTCTCTTTTCCTCGACATTATTAGCTTCTTCAGTGATAAAAAAGACATTTGCTATTTTTTCAATTGAATGTTTTTTCTGGTATTTTCGGTACCTGACTGATCTTCAAAAGTCTGGCCGAAGAAATTTCTTCAGGGGAAGTGTCAGATGAAAGTATAGTACTCGGAATACTAAATGAAAGTTCTGCTGAGATAGGTAACACATTCTGAGAGTTCGTCACTGAAATAGAGGGTATACAAACCACAGCCATAACTGGGAGTGTCGTTTCCATAGAAGTTACATTTTCGCTGGTACCAGAAATGGAGAACAAATATTTAAGCACTCTTTTGCTGTTGAAAGGATAATTGCCCGTATATTCAAAAAGCATTTTAACTAACACCTACGGAAGAAACTTTACTCCAAGCAAACCCAGTAAGGCGCACCATTGATATCGAATTATTTGAAATCTGCGACTTCGTTTTTGAAATAACTTTTTAAAGGCCCAAAAAAGCACTTGTCTAAATGCTGTAAGTTATTAGTATAGCAATTCGGTAGACGAATGATAGTGACGTTATTTTCAAAAGCAGTATGTACTCATAGCAACAAATGGGGAGCTGCAATAAGCTCTGTGGTCATTTAGAAGTAGAATGACTCAAGCTGAAGTTTTGTGTTTGAGAAATGCTCTGTGAACCACGACGTACGGCGATTTCCGGTTCATGTACACATGTGAACCTGTGGTAAGCCATCGCCCCCTCTTTCTTGTTGACGTCCTTGAATATTATAACAGGGGACAGAAATTGACCTGCATCATTACAGCATACCATCCCTGTAATATTTTCACTCTTGCCCCCTGATGTTAAAACATGAACATTTTGGGCCCCTTTTCTGTTTTACAGAATCATGTTTGTTATTCATTTTTGCCACTTCCGTTAGTGTTGAAAACGTTTCCAAGTGTGTCAGAAAGGTTATTTTCGGTGGCTACTTTCTCCAGCTTGTTAAAAAATGTTACAACTGCGTTCCGGTTCATTCTTTGAGCTCTAGTTAAAGACAGACTTTCAGCAGTAACATCCTGTACTTTGTTTCATCATTGACATTATTTGAAATTCCCATTTCTCTAGCAAGCCTGGCACGAACAGTCTGTCTGTGTGGGGCAAAACTTGCTGCTTCGAGTATCTGAATATGCGCGACGATTTTTATGATTTTATCTTCATCTTTAGAAATAACGATTCAGTCTAGTTGGAAGATAGAGAAAAAAACATACAACGTTTAGTATCCTGAACCTTATATGCATAATTTTTTCAAACTGATTTGCAATTACCAGTATTTACGCGCGGAATCTCTAGCCTAATTTTTTGCGGTGTCTCTCTCTCTATCTTCAGGGAGAGATGCCGCACCCCCCCCCCCAACCCTTGCCGAAAGGAACGAAGGACGTGTGAACTACGGAGTGTAAAGGTAAGGTCAACAGGTTGGAAATTTGTCAAGATTTGTGATTGATTAGTTACGTCGATTGTAACTAATTAAGATAAATTTAATTAGAACTCGAAACAAGTTCGGGCTTAAAATTAATAAACTAACTTGGCCGTCACATAAAATTAGTAATACTTCAACGTCTACCATTCCTAAAATCTGTTTTACTCTTCTCACGCAGGTGAATGGTGCTATTTGATAATACTGTTTTTGTGGAAAAAGAAATGGAACTGTTAAAATTTTAGACGCTAGGTATCCGTACCATGCTGTACGCTTCAGTTAACTTTAGGTCAGTTCGGAATATAACACACCATATTATACCTTCTCTCCATACTCTTCCACAAGACAGAAGTAAAAATGTCTATCTTCATTTGGTACATCACGTTGAATAGATTTTATTTTATTTGTTTGTTGTAACTGTACTGATTCATTTGGAAACAACCTATACTGGATTTAAACAGAGTCTCTAAAACTATTTACGACGACGGAGATTTCAAGTTCTACACTATAATTTACTACATCGTGACAGGTCTTTTCTCCTCTTGTAAGACAATCAACAGAGATAATAGGTTGTATGATACCGGTATTTAATGCAACTATTGAGCGCAATGCTATGTTGAGACAATTTTACTCTTTTCTTGTTAATATTCTTATTTGGTACAGTCTCCACATACCTCTAGTCTGTCACGCTCTTTGCACATAACGTAATTTAGTGTTTTTCTTAAAATTGCAATCAACACCCTAAGTGCGCTCAGGTTGTCGGTTTTCATTTTGGTTATTCGCAATCATGGCAATGACAGTCGTCATTAAAAGATGCCCTATGGAATTCAGTGTGAAAATTTTAATTCGCTCGTGTATTTGTATGCAAATTGTTGGCGCTAGCCCAAATCCCCGTCGTTGTTAAATCTGGCATCCCTGGCGTGGGTTATGTAGTTGGGACTACTGTACGAAAGATAAATACGAAAGGGAGACGGTCATGTCCCACATGACACTGTCCCAACGTTTGCCTGAAGGGACTTGAGGAAACTCCTAGACCATCTCAATCAAGAGTGCCGACCTCCAAGACGAAAGTCGAACCCGGAACGTCGCTAATACTACGTTCAATTCCAAGGTGCTCCCGTATGTTAGCATCATGCCACGATGGCGCACAGGCGGTGTGTAGCTCTGCCAGTATACACGGTAGCCAATGCCTCTATATCGCCGTACATTTACACACACTGTGGTAGAGTGGTGGCTCGTATGTAATTAAAAGCAATCTGTCACTGTTGTTAAGGGAAATGATAGCGGTTCATTGTAATAATAATAATAATAATAATAATAATATACGTGTTGTGGATAGAATGCATAATTTGAAATATCAAAGAAGGTGCTGTATATAGCCTCTAATAACAACTGTTTTGTAGTGAAATGCAAGTATTTAATTTTTGTTCTTTCTTCACATCGGACCCAACAGTTGACTTTGATACAGAATGGTGGGGGATATAAAGAGCATGCAGTAAGCAGCAATAACCGTTCTTTTTTCAGGATATGTTTGCTTTCCTTGTCAGTATCACGAAATGCAGTAGCCAAAGATAACTTTAACAACATTGAAGTTAAAAAAATTAAGGGCCAAGTCATGGTTCAAGCAGTTAGACCCCGGCCTCTTGGCGCAAAGGCCCGGGTTCAATTCCATGCAATTTCATGGGGCATTTTCGATGATGACGGACAATGGACAATAGGTTAGATTTTCTCTAAACACTTCAATTTCCTGAATAAATATCTTCCCATCAATGCTGAATAACTTATTTCATACATCAACATCGACGCTATAATGTGCTATCTTAGCAGTTGGCACCTTAAAGAAAGAGATTAAATTTCATTCGCTGATTAAATATAGATAGCGAAAGAAAATATAATCACATCCAAAAAATATGCTTAATACTTGCATAGAGATTGTACAGCACTGGCTACCCAATTTACTGGTTGGAGTAATGAGTAATTTGAATATAGATCTGAGTGCCCTTTATAAGGCCAGCGGATGGATAGAGAAAAGTTACATCTGTAGAAACAAATTTTATAATGATGGTCTTGCTAATGGTGTATGTACTCGAACCTCGGTAGCTTTAGTTATTACAATTTCAAAGGTAACCAAAACCAATAAAATCATTACAGGTTGCTTGAATGGACATATAATAATATAAATATGTTATTGAATTTATTACTATTTACATCTTTACATACGGAGGTCCTATAATCCGATACCATGCCTAGTACAGTAAGTAGCTTCACCTACAGTAATTCTATCACAAATATTTACGTGTTTTCCAAACTTTGTTCTATGTCACTGTCTTATTTCGTCACCATAATCCCACATTTTTATTTATATTGACATTTATTTAGGTACAACTTCGTTTTTTATTTATTTATTTATTGTTAATATGGTGTCCTATTTTCTTCGTGTACTCGAAATTCTTCCTCCTACTATCCTAATCCAACTCTGCATAACTATCCTTCTCTGTGTACATAGGACTGCATACACATAGGCGTAGCTTGGTAGGGGGCAAACACTCCCCATATATTTTTCTACCCAAGAAGAGTTATTTTGTTTACTGAGCTGAAGAGGGGCGAATAAAAAATTGGGGTGAGAGTGGGGGAAAGTAGTGTAGGTATATTAAGGGCTGTTTCGAAACATTCTTCCTCCTCTTTCTAACCTGACTCCTTGACTTGACTCCGAGTACCCATGGTCGATTTGCCCCCTCTCCCCCCGTACCAGTGTCGTTAGCCAAGTTAAACCTATGTGCATGCGAGCCTTACTATTTATCCTTTAACCCACTGAACAGTGTCAGATAATATAAACAATACATGGGAACGTCTGCAAGATAAGCTTCTCTGCATAGTAGGCGTTCCAATATTGCACTGCAAATAAAAAAAAATTGAAGACTGCCGATCCCAAACTTAGTAGATATTCTTTCATTACTTTCTGTAGACGAACAGCATGGAGATACGGACGAGTCCATGGCATTGTGCTTCCATTTTATGACGTCTTGTATCAAAATAACAGCCCGTCACTAATATGACACATGCCACAATAAGGGCCGTTCAGCCTGTAGTCAATCAATATAGGGACTGCACTATCCAAGGTCCCTTTGCCAGTTTCATAAGTCATATAATTCCTGGAAATTTCGGCAATATGTGGCATATATAGAAGATAAGCTTCCGCGTGGCGATAAGCATGTTTGAAGACCTGTGGGTTCAGTATGAACAAGAGAAAGTGTCTACTGTTTCAACTGTTTAAACACTTATTCTGAGAAAAAATGGAGGAGGGAATTCGCAATCTATGTTCATTTTCCCATGAAACTGGACTGGGTGTGTGTCAATACATAAATAAATACAGCATTTTTATGATCACACCTATTTAAAATCAGTCACTTGGAAGATCAAGACATAAATGCGGTGATAATACAGAGTCATGATTTTATCCGACAACCATCGTTTGTCACTTCCCGCCGCTACTCCTCAGCTCCTGTGGGAAGCGGGATGAGTGGGCTGTGTTACTATGATGAATACAGTGACAGATAGTGCCAGCCTATAGCTATCATATAAAATACTGACCCTTGCATCACATCGGATGTTAAGGAATGTGGACGGGAATGAAATGGGTTAGAATTAATATCAGTGGTAGGCTTTTGTGTTAGAAATACGGAAGTTTGAATAGGAGGCTTACAATATTTTTACCATCCCACTGCTGTCTAAAGTTTTGCAGACAGCAATCGACCTGTCCTTGACGGAACGCCCACCCGCCGATAAGCCGGTCTAGACCTCGCCGTATTGTTCCGCACTACATCATTCCTTTGGTGATCTGTGATGTATTTTACACACCCAGTACCTTGTTCTATACCCTGTTCTGTATCCTCATTCCTCGCTTTTCGCGCTTTTGCAAATTTGAGGCGCGGATCCAGGAATAAAAATGCGTCACTCGAACCCTTCAATAGACAGGTAAAAGCAGTCCCGTTACAGGCCCGGAGGGGCCCAGAGGGTTCCAAGAAGTTAAGGTTCCCAGATTTCGTGACAACGGCACAGGATGGTGGTAGGTTGTCACCCTTACGCACCGGCCGCCTTCACCCCCAGGAAATACTCCTGGTACTCATTTCTGTTAGAGGCTGAGTCGACCCCAGGGCCATAGTGCGATTGGAAGAAAAATCCACTGACACTAGCTGGGATCGTACCAGCAACCTTCCGATTTGTAGCACAGCACCTTAACCACTGTGTTATACCGCGGTCCCCTCAAAAGACAGGAGTACCAAAATTGTTCGACAAATCGAACAAATAACTTCGAACCATACTGCATGATGTTCAAGGAGTTGATGGAAAAAAAATCAGCTCCCATCACAGTGTTTCTGCAAAGAAGATAAAAACACTACAAAATACTAAAACATTGTTCGTGAGGGGGAGGGGGGAAGGCGGTTAATTATTCGCTGATTTTCGCTTTTCGCGGGTATCTTTCAGCCTAACCCCCATTAAAAGCGAGGGATAAGTATATTGTATCAATGGTACCATTTATTGAAAAAATATACCTATATCATTCAAGACATGGCAATGGGATATTTTTTTAAACGCATGCTGAAAAATCTGATCCTAATTGCTTCTGTGTTTCCTCATGATCATCCTTCAGCAGCTGACCAAGAAATGTTGCTGTCGTTATGGAAACCGGTAGGATGTCACTGCGTTTTAAACACAGCCTTAAGTAATTTCAACCCATTTGGCAAGTACACAAATTCTTTCACCCAAAACCCATTTTAATGCTATTTTCACACGTGCGCCTAATTCTGTAGCGTGGTCTTTCCGGCAAACTTTTAATCCCTTTTTGGGGGGGGGGGGGAGGTGCGTGTAGCCTGCATTTTATTACGACATCCCTTTATAGCGTAGGCATTCTCAGTCTCTGTTTCTTCTTCGATAGTGAAAGACTAAATTTCTAGCTACACAAAGCAATACGCACAATTTTCAAATCACAACACTCAACCATCAAAATGCACAATGTTCTTCTTTATATATTTATATTGAATTATAACACTGAGTATTTCTATATGTTTCAATCAACGTGGGATCACGTCTGGGAACAAGTATCAAACAGTACTGCATGAAACTCAGTTTTATGCAACACGGAATACCAAATGCTGTAATATAATATCAATATATAGGGTAGAACATTGTGCATTTTGATGGTTGAGTGTTATGAATTATTTATCGACAATGCACGGAACGAACAACATAAACCTGCAGTTATATTGCAAGTATGGTTTTCGGAAAGCCCGTGCCCTACTTGTGATGTGACAGGAGCCGCGTAGTTATTATCAAGTAAACACTTGCACTTGCTGTACTTGCAGTTTGCGCTGCGTGCAAACAGGATCACGGGCAACATCGGCCTAAAATGTTGGTTCAAGGTCGACCGAAGTCTGGCAATTCTCGCGCAATTTCTTTGAAACTCCATATTCATATGCGTCAGATCGCCTGTCTGCCGTCGGTATGAATAATATGTCACTTGTCTTCGCTTGCAACGTGACGATGTTCAGTATAGGGCATCGACGCTTTTTTTAGCGGTAAACTGAAGGGGTTTTGAAGGAATGAAGAAAGTAAGACATGCAAAAATTTTAGTGAGAAGCCTGTTCCATATCAGCCACTTGGAATAATTTGAAGGATATTTTAGGATACCATCAGATAAGAATGTGAGATATCCAACGGCGGACTTCGCCATTATCAGTGGTAAAACTTTCGGGTTCCGCTATCAGACATTTAATTATTTCCTTGTGTGTGAGAACTATGCGGCTTCCATAAGCTCTCCTTCCTAGAAGGTAAAATAACAACATAAACACCGCACGACATTATTTGGTGTGATAAGGATAAACAGTTATTCATTTCACTTTGTACGGTGGTGTGCTACTGGTACTGTTGCAGTCTGTAGTGCCAGAACTTCGAAATGCTAAAATGCGTCTTGAGATGGGCAAGTCGTTTCATTGCTTATTTCGCGACTCCGTGCCTGTGGTTAATACGACGTAGAGACAAATCAGCTCCCGGACTTTAGTGGAAGAGTGTTCAGTTTCGCTCTCCGACTTCCTTATTTGCTAGGAATCAAACCTATGATATCCAGCATTAGTGAAGAAACTACAGAAACGTCCCTACTCGGACATCAAACCGTTACGTTACAAAATGTATTTTTGAGACAAGTATGCAACACGTTGTAATAACAGCTGCCGAGCAACATTGAGGCGTTGAGCAATGCTTTCGATGGCATGCTACTCGTATTATTACACAAATATTTCAGGCCAGCATCTTAAAACACTTAACATAGTTCCTATAAATATATATATATATATATATATAACTTTTACTCCAGGCTTTTTTTTTTCGGGTTAATGCGTGAGATTCGCCCCAGAATTCATCCACGAGCTTTAGTTACGTGGAATCAGAAATAAATTAAAGTCAGTGAAACACATACAGCAGTAGTCATACAGCACGTTATTCGAAGGTGCCAGTGGCGTCATGAGACTGTATCGGAAAGAATACGATAATTCATGAAATGCGGCAAATTAATTTACACTTGGTGACACTGATATAACGGAAATTTTTTGTTCGAAATTTCATCCATATCTATCAATATTAAAACCAAAATGCAGGTTATCCCCGACAAATTTTATTACGTAATCTACTTCGCGATGTTGCACTCAAAAACACTCTAAGAAATGTGCTAGACTTGTGTTCCTTTTTGGATTCATCTGTAGAGCACTATTAAAGAAAGCGATGAATATGCAATTAATTTTTGTTGCGAATTTCGTGTCGTGCCACGAAGTGAGTTGTGTTCACCTTATATGTAAAAGTGTAATTATACCCACTGATAAGACTTACGCACAGTGGCAATACGGTATACGTATACAGCGCATCAGTATGTGGCAAAAAAAAAAACTCAAAAGGTACACGTAAATTTCACGGATATATAAACTGAGTTTTATTGAAATCGTTGATGTTCTTTACACTTGGACAGGTGGTATTCAAAATATCTCTCTTAGCACAGAAGCGACAGACATAACGGGACCTTGAAAGGAGAAAAAATTCTTAGCCTGAACAACTATTCCTACACAGATAAGAATGCTGCCTTAGATATCAATATGCTGTCTGCATTGCTGTCCTAATTTAAGCTCTTGTACCATTAGACTAATTTTCACGGAACTTGGTAAGAACATTGTACCATTGTAGAGAAATCAAATGCCATACATTCATCAATAACAACACAGCGGAGGCAGGAAATTGTTTAGCCGGAACGCCACTTAATTTCATGTCCTCACATGGTGAGTGATAATAGTACTTCGAAATAATGCAACTGTGTTAAGAAATACAGATGTTGCGGGGAAAAAAAATCCCTTATTTTTCGGTTCCACTGCCTTAACTATGAACCACAAGAGCTAGGCATGTGAAATTTGGTAGAGCGAAAGACAGTAAATATGCCTAAATATTGAACATGACATAATGTTTTGTGTGTGATGTGTCCGAAGAATACTCATTTAGAACAATTAAAAATAACATGGCGACCGCGCGAGATATTTTGGTACTTTAACCGTATTCTGATTAGTTACATCACATCATACGACACAGAGTTTGTCTAGACATCTTGAAAGAGTAACGGGAGCTGAAATGGGATAACAGCTATACGTTGACGTCTGAGGAGTTACTATGTGATCCAGCCCCCCACCCCAACGCTGCAGCAGTGTCTGCAGTGCAAGGCCACTACGTGCATTACTTGTATCCATTTGCAGGCTACTCAAAATATCTCTACTAGATGAATTCAAAAGATTCTAAAACAAATTTCACAAAATCACTAGAAAACTTTCAGCCATATATAGTCTACAATTGTTGTGTAGTATGCAAATTGTTTCCGACGATCATAAATTACCTCACAGACATTAAACGAAACGTAGCGATCAGAAGAGGCCGAGGTAGTGCGAAATTAATTAATTATGTCACGGGAACCACTGTTTACTATGCGCCAGTTTCCATCAAAAAAGAAATTTTCACGAAACTTCGTGCACACAAACAACCTGCGACCAGGAAACATGAATTTTTAAAGAGTTTATAAACTGAAAATTAGGCAGTGAAAGTTCCATTATATCAGAGACCTACTTCACAACCCGCGTTACAGCGAAAACACAATGGAACGAGAAAGGGTGCTGCACTTAAGTGATTTATAATTAGTAATTGTCTACTATTAAACTCGGAGATTATTTAATGTGAAATAATATATTATAAGAAACTTTAAGAAGTCGTGACCTGAAGAAAAGCAGAAAGAATGTCAGTGTCAGCTGTAAACCTTCGGGCACCGTCGCTCAGTGCATGTCCAGACGAAACTGCAATTATTTTACGTACAAAAAGCGCAGTCACGTGACAGGGGTGACCAAAACCTTGCAGCAGCAGCAGCGTCCCGAAGAGACAGTCCAGTCTAAGTTTGTGTATCCCCGGAAGAAACCTTGAGCGCTGTAATTGGCTTGCCGAATTATTTTGAGGGAGTCTAGACGTGTTGCATAATGCAGTCGCATGAGTACAAGTCTGGCAGGCAATGCGTCGCAGAATTCCCTCCCACATACATATTAATGGAATGGTACGTTATTAAAACACGGGAGAATTTTCAGCTCACCTGATTAAAATTTTCGAGTCTATATATTCCGTTCTTGTACCAACTCATTATCTACTGAAATGTGATTGAATCATTTTGTAACACATTTTTAACTACATGCACCACCTAATTTCAAAATCAACTAATTAGGTAATGAAAGTGGCATGTAACACTTCTGGTGCTTTCGCTCTGTTGTCCATATGAATTGACTGCGTCTCTTAACAACAGTCCGCTCTGTACAAAAGATTTAGATTCGATAACGCTCGATTGTTAGGTTTATACCCTCAACTGTTTTTGGGCCTCAGATCTTACCTGACAGAGAACACTGACCCCATTATAAAGACTAGTGACACAAATATACGTAGTTCTTCGAGTAAAATGCCGGTTACTTTTGTCAGATTTTGACCAAATTTGAAATGATCAACAGACCAGCAAAAGTCACAACTATAAAATTTAGCGACAAGGCGCCCAGCGGTAGCCAAGTCGTTCCATTGGAGTTATGGACAGAGATACATGAAGCCAATAGTCGTTATATGAAGTATTTTGCAAATGCCTCTAAAAACTATTCATTGTGCTCATATAAGGTATTTAAACGCTTCTCATGATTCTTAAAATAAACAACGATCAAACCCTTAAACAGCACTGACTGGTGGTCCTTTGTAATGAGACTGTGATTGCTTACTGCACGGTAGGAACCGAATTAAAAAAAAAAAAATCTCCTTGCTTGAAAATTGTGTTTCAAACATTTCCTCCATAAATATTTATGGCGTACGTTACATTAATTAACCCAAAAGACTTGCGTCACTCACTGGTTCTGTACGTGTATCTGACAACTTATCAACTGCAAATTCGAAAGTAGCAGGGGCTTGTTTTGAGGTACCTTCCCAGCATTTGTCGTGAGGGTTAAAGTAAGTGAATGTTAAAAGAAACCTGTCCATAGGCAACACACCATGAAGGTCTATGGGATACTGGAAGTGTAGCTGCAGACTTTCTGAAACGTAAGTGGTCGGCTTCACGCCCCGGCCGTTTTATCCGACGAAATGGAGCCCACGGTGCCCATTGGATAGGAGGCTTAATGGATCCTGGAACAGGTCTTGACCCAGTGGTGGCGATGACAAATATCTCTGCCCCTGCTGGGTTTCGAATCTTTGTCATACAACCCGTAGCCACTAAGTGTACTGATTTAGCTGCCCTGGCTTCTTTTCCCACACAGAAGTAAAGAAAACACTGAAAATGCTGTCAGGGTAAGCTAATTTCTGAGTATCAGAACCAATGTCACTTATGGTAATGAGCAAATTGAAGTGGGCCGGTAATATATATGACTTGATCAGAGCTTGATGTTAACATTATGGGGTGTACAGCCATGTTGATCCACCATTTTGTCCCTTGTCTGAGCCACTCCCTTTCTTAGCGACGAAAAATAACGAACGGCGAGCAATTAGTATTGATCCGTCTGGCGACCCGTTTTGGAAATATTTCGCACAGACGCGACCAAGCGCGGCGAGGTGAAGAAGGCAGCGTGTCCAAAGTTGGGTCATGCGGTTACTGATCGACGGTTTATAAAATATCTGGGACGGAATGAAAACAGCTCTTCTGTTGCAAAAACAAAAAAAACTCCTAAACAATTTGTCTGGCGGGACGTGACGCCTTGTAGTCTGGCAGAAATTTACTTACGCTTTTGAGAATAGTGCTAACTACTTCCTGTTTATACGGCTGGCATTTACATTTACTGAACTAAATAACTCCGTTGTACAGGGGCCTGCTAGAGAAGTTCGTGTTTGCATACTTGCTCAAGAATGTCTCCAATTTTATGGAACGAAAACGTTCATATCCTCCCATCTACTTATATTTGTTCCAAGAAGACCGTTACCTCCAGGTTTTCTGAAGATTTTGTAAGCCTTCGCTTTCTGTTCTGTATGTGTGCTACATGCACCGCCCATCCGATCTTTGTTAATGCGTGTAATACACTATGGTTTTATCGAATACTTTAAACAACATTAAGTTTCACGTGAAACAGTCGTCATCGTGTTCAATACCCAGCAGAAAGGTAAAAATTCGTCGCCTTAAATCCATTTTCAGAACTTTTAGGGCGCAGCTGCACAGTGGGTAACCTATGTTGTTTTCCTGGCGCTAAATGCCGTGGGTGAAAAGAGCTGACTTCAGTTTATGATTAAGTGATGCACTCGAAAATGCACGGAGTCTTACATACACGACCCCAGCGAATCTTCACGGCCTAGGGATTGTCCATTGTCTCGCCTGGCTTCCTGGTACAGACTGTTATAATGCCACACACATTAAGTGTAATTAAATAGAAGTAAGGTTTATTTAAGTTTTGACACTTGGTGACTAGAAGTAGTCACACCGTCATACTGCACTTTCACGTAGGTTTGTCTGCTACCTGTACAACACACACGCGCGCGCGCACGCACACACACGCATGCACGGGCACACAAACACACACACACACACACACACACACACTACAGCGTGACGAAAACTTACACAAAATAAAGCAAATAAATGTCGAAGCGCAGTTCGCAACGTAACAATTATCGGAAAATGTAAATATTGAAATGTATAGAATGGTACTCTGTTGTTTTTGTGAGAGTGAGACTGGTTTTTGTACGAAAATAAGATATCTTCATGAATGTGTTTGAGAAAACGATGCTGGGGGAAGCACTGAAAGTGACAGCAGTTATGGGAGAATTACGTAATGAGTAGCTTCATAACTTGTATTATGCACCAAGTAATCACATCAAGAAGGGTAAGATAGAGGACAGACTTATTAGAGAAGAGAAATGAATTATTCTTGAATTTTGTTACTTCATCATTCATAGTAGTCCTAAGTGGTTCTTTTTCTGTGTAGGTTCATATCTTCTGGAATTTGAAGCCGTGTCTTTGAACGAGTAACTCCCGGCTTCCCGAAGGGCCTTCATCTTCTGGGCCAAGCAGTCCAAGAAGATAAACTCGAAGGTGAAGGCATTACGATCCTTCGAAACGTCGGGAAATACTTTCCTAAGCACACTGCGTCACATTCCAGTAGACTCGAAACTCTACAACACCTCTGTGAGAACCTCAAATCTTGCATTCTTATTTTTTGCTTTACGAAGCAAGGCGTCGGCACGTTGCACCATGGGACACAGCCACGGTGATGATGAATAATAGGTTCAGAAATACGACGTAAATTTACTGGCTAATTGACAAAGGCCATTCGTCCATATCTTGCACCGCAAAGAGATCTTCATACTCGCCACCGGATTCTAGTGAGAGCATGAAGTTGGCTACCAACAGCAGTCGACTCACACCGCTCGTAATTTCTAAATCCACTCTAAGATTCAATTTAGATTTTTCTGGAGTCTATAGTTAGGCAGATGAACGAGGTAATTTGCAAAGAATCAGGTAAATTTCGTCCCCCAGTTCAAGACGCTTCCGATGTCCCTGAGACAGACGCGGTGTCTGGAGCATCGCACGTGCGTTCGGTGCAGGTCACTCCACTGAGAAGTGTACCATAATCGTGACACACGGAAGGAGCTAAACTGGCGGCCTATTGAATGACGTCTTTTCGCCAACTACTTCGCGCTATCTGCGGTAAGATGACTGGCAAGGCGTTTAGCTGAAGAGAATGAGGAAAATCAGGAACTAACCTCTGATTTTGATATGAAAAGAATACCAGGGATACGATTTAAGATTTTGGGGACAGCAGTTCTCTTTCATTATCCAATTTATATTTAATTTCTGCTCTGGTACATGGCTCATTTTTTGTTCTTAGCTTTTCACACTGCATAAAGATGTCGGTTGTATACCGCTGCTCGTGGCACGTAGTAAAATTGGTAATCACTCACATACGTTATACAGAGGTTACAGATGTATGTTGAGAATGAAAAGCCAACATCTGAACACATTCACAGCGTGTGCCACCATCTGAAACTGTGGATATGGCGCAAGTCTCGCCAGACAAAATTGGTTCCTGTGCGACGTCTGCCCACCAAAGACGAGCAGCTTGGGTGGTGGTTTAAATCCACTCCAGACAATTGCCACATTACATGGTAAACTAAATTTACTCGCCAGAAATCGCTAACCACGAGGTGTTCCCGGCCCTTTCATAACAAACATCGGGCTACCATATATATCCCAACAAATGCAATAATATTAGTTACAACAATATACAAACATGTGCTAATCCTCCTACATGTTTCGGCCTTTTTTAGCCATCCTCAGGGTGGTATTCGACGAAGGAAAATAGAATAATGGGTTTGATATGTTGAGCGATTTAGACATATTTTAATTACGCTTTGATTCTTGTTCTCACCACCCTGAAGGTGGCCACATGAGTGCCCGAAACATGCTGGTGACCACTATGCAATAAAATGACACTCATAAATCCAAAGTGAATTGTTGGGCTTTTAATATATTTTATGCATAATAATGGGCATTTATGTATTATAATCCTGTCACTGAACATCTATGATATACGTAGCCCATACTGTATTTTTTTATCGAACACCTCCCTGAGGAAGGTCCAGAAAGGCAGAAACATGTGGGAGGATTACCACATGTTTGTATCTTATTGTATCTAATTATAGTGCTGTTTTTTTGGAATATATATAATGATTTGTCTTACTGCACGGAACCTGAATAATCCAAAATACCAGGCTATTTCTTGGAACCAGTCTATGGTCAGTTGCCGCCATATGTCTCCCGAATTATCCGAGGCGCTATAACATTACAGTTCGCTGACAAGTTGTAAAATAATAAGAAATAATGTATATGTTTACAGTGCTCATATTGGCATTCATTACGCCCGGACAAAATGCCAAGGAAAACAAGTGTGGAAGGAAAATGAAGACCTAAGGAACGAATTGTGTTGATAACTTACAAAGGCAACGACCTTCGAATTCGTCGTTCATACCCAGTGTCATTTGACACTATATAAACCGTAACTTTACAAATCCTTACTATATATATATATATGTGTGTGTGTTGGAACAGCGATCGATATTGGATATAATTATCAGGAGAGTCACTTACCATAACACTGCCCATGTATTGGTTTTCCGCGGAACCAGCCCAGTTTCTTTTGCTTGCCTTCCAGAACATTCAGCAGTTCAAACACAACAACCAGCTATCACAATAAAATCTCACACGAAACATTCATCCGTCATTCCAATTTCGCAGACAGGGTGATTAACACAACAATCAAGCAATAACTTCCGAAAAATGATCAATGTGTATTTCCCGCTTCGTGACCAGAAATGTAATCGATTTCCATAATTAATACATCGATTTCGTCAAAGGTGATTCATTCATTCCACGCATAAATTAGGATTGCTGTAATCGGTGGAATTATCATGCTTATGGTCGAAAGTGGTAGGAATGGGAACTGTGTGCAGAACTGAAAACGATTAACTTGTCACACAATTAATCGTCATAGTTGCAACTGACGGGAAAGATTAGAAAATGGTGGTCTCGTAGGTTATACGCCTTTGAATTTGAGGTTAGTTTTTGTATACGCCAAAACACTGGTTCTAACCTCACACTACCTTTGCGTGCACTCTGTAACCCCTTCCACTACCTTGCACCTACACCTTTGAACAAGGACCGTTAAATAGTCGATGGTACGAAGACAAAAAAGTGGAAACATGAAAGGCATTACATTGACTTCTATGTCCAGAGATGACAGTCAACCTTGAGAAGCTGGTTAGCTGATGAAGGGATATTACAACTTTACAACACACCACTGATTCCCATCCCGTAAGATTAACGAATGCTTCCCACACCCTCTTGTCTAATTTATTTAGATCATTGTTAATACCAACTTCCAATATATGCATATGCTATAACGTGAGGTGTCTGCCCCTCAGTCCTCGACTGAACTTTGCACTCATCCTGTTTTCATCATCCTTGATACAAAGAATACTGGCACCTGGGAAATGTGATTGAATGAAAAAGGATTCAAGTGTTTTTGAATGTGATGCTGTATTCACATACTCTTACATTTTGAACAAATGCCTGGAAGCAATAGCCCAACAATGCGGTGTCACATCCCAGAAGAACTGAATCCTTAATGCTGCTGTGGAAACCACATATCTCACATGAGACAATATAGTCTGGCAGAAATCTGCAAATGTGGAGAGACATAGTACCTTGCTTTCAGGATGGAAGAGGAACACAGTGGAGTTATCCATCTACTGAACATGGAGACAGTAGGTACCTAGGAAATACTGGTACATTTGCACTGGGCTACACATTGCCATATCCTGGGGCAGTATTTGTCCTAGTCATTGCCATGAGGACTTTAACCCTTACCCTGCTAACGTGGAGAATATGGCTAGGTCGAAATAATGCCAGCAAATGGCAGATGGGCTTTAATTTGATGTTTAAAGGGTTAAATCTCATGTTAGTGATTCAACACCCAAATACTTGCCAAAATAATCAAAATGCTCCGTATACAGTTTTCTCATCTATGTCAGTTCCTTCCTCAGGGGTTGCATTACTGTTTTCAGAACACTGTTCTGCAATTTCCTTATCTGTATTCTTCCGCCAGCATGAGAGACCTTTACAAAACACAAGGTGCAATCATGGTTTTGTATATTTTAATACTGATGTTTCTTGAAAGTAAAAGAGCTGAACATGTCAACTGTAGGAAACACTTCCCAAAATCTGCCTGCTTAGAACATATTCATGAATGTCACTTTGATTTGTTGCTATTGCAACAAATATTGAAACAACTATTTACTTGGTTGCTACAAGTTTGACTTCACTGTGTGTGCAGTGTTTTTGCAATGACAAGGGTCTGTGAACAATGATAGAGGTAGGATGATTATGTTTCAAAATATGGGAGAGTATACCACTGGGTAGGGTAGGGGGTGGGAAAATTGAAAGCATGTTTGATCATCTGGATATTCCATGCTGCTAACACCAAAGCTCATTACTGGGCATGATCCTGAGCCACTTCAGTCAGTCTTAGTGTATGACAGCCTGTTGTATTAAATATGCTTACAATTCAACGCAAAGTACATGTGCTGCAGCCAACACAGTTTCCTTTATTTCATAACAAGATGTTCCATGTTTTCAGTTTATAAACTCAGACTTGAACATGGATCAAGACACACACATCAGTGTAAAATTATAAAGGTGCTACACAGCTAGTATCTGAAATCCATGATTGATGTGTATGGGCCTACCTGTAATAATTATCTTACATGTGCCCATGCAAGAAAGTTTAACTACGTGTAACTTCAGTGATGGCACACCTGTTCAACAGTAACAGTAGGATACAAAAAGGAATTCCTCACATATATTCTCACTTTGAAGATTAGTCCAGTCTACATAATGAGGAGCTTATTGATCTGTACTCCTCACCCTATATTGTTTGGGTAATCAAATCAAGAATGAGATGAGTGGGGCATGTAGCACATATAGGGGAAAGGTGAAGTGTATACATGGTTTTGGTGGGGAAACCTGAAGGAAAGAGACCACTTGGAAGACCCAGGTGTAGATGGGAGTATAATATTATAACGGATCTTCAGGAAGTGGGGGCATGGACTGGATCGATCTGGCTCAGGACAGTGACAGGTGGCGGGCACTTATGAATGTGTAATGAACCTTCGGGTTCCTTAAAATTTGGGGAATTTCTTGACCAGCTGAGAACAGGTTAGGCTCTCAAGACGGACTCTGCTCCATGGAGTAAGAAAGTAAGATTAGTCCAGTTTTGTAGGAAACAACTTGATGTAATATAATACAATAAAGAGTAAAAAAAGGAATGTGAGATCTCAGTTTACTTTGGTGTATAGTCAATGATATGTATATATTTTAATTTTTCTGTAGTTCTTATGTATATAGACTTGAAGATGACCTTACATGAAAAGTATGCAATATGTCTTAACAGAAAGGAAGTTATGGTGACTGCTAACAACATGTTTTTTATTGTACCATAATCGGAACTTCAATCACATTCATATCCTCATGATCTCCATATTAATATTGTATATTGCTACATTCCTGAAGGCCTGTTGCATCTGGACACTAGCAATTTTTAAAACGGCAACTGTAAACTTCCATCTCACCCATTTAATGACTTCACAAAAAAAAAAAAAAACTTCATAACTGTGCAGTCAGGAAAACTCTGTTGCTTCAGAAACTTTTTAACTTCATTTCTGTTCAGAAGCCATGTGTTTTAACCTTACTCTAACCAAGTATTACATTTAAAGACCCCTTTTATTTTCATCAGATGATTATCAGCTTTGAGGAGGTATCTCCGGATGCAATGGTTCTTAAACTTTTCTGCAGATCGCACCCCTTTGGTTTTCAAACCCATTTAAAAGTTTTTACTGTTGACAATTTTCTGAGCCTGAGGTACAGCACAATTA